>Ga0182015_10000290_pt1 | contig 72469 bp, 62 predicted proteins | sample 712P3MmetaG_FD_120478 | JGI IMG/M metagenome (GOLD analysis project Ga0182015, IMG submission 120478) | Permafrost microbial communities from Stordalen Mire, Sweden - 712P3M metaG | ecosystem: Environmental > Terrestrial > Soil > Wetlands > Permafrost | place: Sweden: Stordalen | collected...
CAATTGCCTCCTAAGCGTCTTCGACCATTGTTTGCGGAGCCGCAACTACGTCAACATCGTTACGTGCGGAAAGCAGCCGCAGCTTCAGTGGCTGAACATGGACGAAGCTCTCGAACATTGCTCACGAGGTGCCTCGACTTGGAAGTTTGCGACCAACGACGGAGGTGGAGAGCCGGACGTCGTGTTGGCCTGCGCAGGCGACGTACCAACCATCGAAATCTGCGCGACCTCTTGGCTCCTGCAGAAATATGTTCCCGGCATCAAAGTGCGAGTTGTGAATGTAGTGGATTTGAGTGTTTTGATGAGCCCCGATGATCATCCGCATGGCATGGACAACATGTCCTTCAACGCTCTATTCACCAAAGACGCACCTGTCATCTTCGCCTTCCACAACAATCGCTGGCTCATTCACACGATGGTTCATGGGCGCTCCAATGAAAGCCGCTTCCATGTGCGCGGCTATATGGATCAGGGCACGACCACCACGCCGTTCGACATGGTAGTGCTGAACAAGATGAGCCGTTTTCATCTTGCTATCGACGCACTGAAGTATGTTTCAAGGCTGCGGTCAGAGGTTTCGGACGTCGTCGACACGTTCAACCGGAAGCTGTACGAACACCACGACTACATTCGGCAACACTTGGAAGACATGCCGGAGATCAGGAACTGGCGCTGGACAGCTGACTTCAGCGAGCCGAGCGCACCTCCGCCACTGGCCAAGGGACACCCTCGCGCAGGTTTGTTCAGCGATAGCTAAATTTAAGCGAAGCGGACAAATGGTGATGACGGAGGCGAATCGTCCGTGAAACCGACGAACTCACGCATTCTGACTATTAACGGAGGCTCGTCGAGCATCAAATTCGCCTTGTTTGAGGCTGGCGACGCATTCCGGCGGATTTTGGATGGCGGAATTGAGCGGATTGGACTGCCGGGAGCCACCTTTCGTGTAAAGGGATCGGGCCAGGCGGACAACTTCGTGCGCTCTGTCAAGGCACCCGATCACGCCGTGGCTGTAAGCATTCTGATGGATTGGATCGAGCAACGTAGCGGGCGCGACGCATTGACGGCCGTGGGTCATCGCGTGGTGCATGGTGGCCCGAAGTATTACAAGCCGCAGCGAATTACTCCGGCAATGATCACCCAACTGAAGCAGCTCAGTCCATTTGATCCTGATCATATGCCGGAAGAGATCCTATTGACCGAGGCGTTTCATCGCCGATTTCCGGATCTGCCCCAAGTGGCATGTTTCGACACGGCTTTTCACCATGACCTTCCGCGCGTGGCGCAAATGCTGCCAATCCCTCGTCGTTACGAGGCGCAGGGCGTGCGACGGTACGGGTTTCACGGGCTGTCGTACGAGTTTCTGATGGAAGAACTGGCACGCCTAACTGGACCGGAAGTGGCGCGGGGCCGGATAGTCCTCGCTCACCTGGGCAATGGGGCGAGCCTGGCGGCCGTGCATGACGGCAAATCCATCGACACCAGCATGAGTTTCACTCCGACCGCTGGCGTGCCGATGAGCACCCGCACCGGGGATCTCGATCCCGGACTGGTTTGGTATTTGGCGCGCACTGAAAAAATGAGTGCCAAGCAATTCAACGACATGGTCAATTTCCAGTCCGGGCTGCTCGGCATATCCGAAACCAGTTCCGACATGCGCGACTTACTAAAGCACGAGACACAGGACGTGCGGGCGGCTGAAGCGGTCGCGCTGTTCTGTTACCAGGTCAAGAAGTGGATCGGTGCATTCGCGGCGGCGTTGGGCGGAATCGAGACGCTGGTGTTCGCTGGTGGCATCGGGGAGAATGCACCCGCAGTTCGCGCTCGGATTTGCGATGGGCTTGGATTCCTCGGAATCCAACTCGAAGAGAAGCACAATGCGGCTAACGAGGGCGTGATTTCCGCGGCGTCCAGCCGAGTTGTGGTCCGCGTCATTCGTACAAACGAAGAGCAAATCATAGCCAGGACGGTTTGCCAGGTTCTCGGCCTTGCTGTAACCCGATCTTCATAACAAATTATGGCTGCAATTGTCGAAGTCGCATCATCGAATTCTTCCACAAAGTCGGTCCAGACCACATCCTCGTCCGGACTCACGAGCGCTGAGGCACAGAGCCGTCTTCAAAAAGACGGGCCCAATGCGATGCCCGATGTGTCCGCCCATCCACTTCGCAATGCATTGGCCAAGTTCTGGGCACCCGTCCCATGGTTGCTCGAAGCGTCGATTGTGCTTGAGGTCGTGCTGCACAAATACTTCGAGGCCGCGATTATTGCGGGCCTGTTGGTCTTCAACGCAGCGCTAGCCTATTTCCAGGAAGGTCGCGCCCAAGCTACCTTAAAGGCCTTGAACTCGCGTCTCGCCTTGAATGCCTCCGTCGAGCGCGATGGAGTGTGGAAGACCGTACCGGCAGCGCAGTTGGTGCGCGGCGACCTCGCGAAGTTGTCACTTGGCGGAGTCGTGCCCGCGGATGTGCATTTGATCGGGGGATCGATCTTGCTCGATCAATCCATGCTTACCGGCGAATCTCTGCCCATTGAGGCTGGTCCGGGCGTTGATACCTACGCGGGAGCGCTGGTTCGGCGCGGTGAAGCGACCGCAGTGGTTACAGCCACTGGCGTTCATACCAAGTTCGGCCGTACGGCAGAACTCGTGCGCACTGCGCACGCTGCAAGTTCGCAGCAAAAGGCTGTGCTGCGCATCGTGCGTAATCTGGCTATTTTCAACGGCATCGTCATCCTTATTATCGGAGCGTATGCGTATTTTCATGCGATGCCGTGGAGCGAGATTATCCCTCTATTGCTCACGTCGGTTCTTGCGGCAATACCCGTGGCGTTGCCGGCGACTTTCACCCTCGCGGCGGCACTTGGAGCGCGATCTCTGGCGAAGCTGGGCGTGCTACCGACGCGGTTATCGGCTGTCGATGAGGCTGCAACAATTGATGTGTTGTGCTCGGACAAAACTGGAACGCTCACCCGTAATGAACTGTCGGTTACCAGCGTTAAGCCGATGCCCGGCTTTGACGAAGCCCACGTTCTCGCCATGGCAGCCCTCGCAAGTTCTGAGGGCGGAGATGACGCTGTGGATGCGGCGATTCGCTCTGCCTCCACCCAAAAGCCGGCATCGGACCTTCCAAAGCTAGTCACGTTTGTACCATTCGACCCTGCCAAGAAGACTTCCGAAGCAACGGCAACCGATGCAAAGGGGGACGTAGAGCGCATCGTGAAGGGAGCCTTCACAGTCGTCGCGAGCCTCACCGCCGCGCCACCTACAGCGGCCGGTTTAGCCGACGAACTGGAAAAGCAAGGCTTCAGAGTGTTAGCGGTAGCCGCGGGCACCGGAACAGCTTTGAAGCTTTTGGGCCTAATTGCACTCAGTGACCCGCCCCGTAAGGACTCGATCTCTCTGATCTCAGAGCTCAAAACCCTGGGCGTACGCACAGTCATGGTAACGGGTGACGCTCCGGCTACGGCGGCAATAGTTGCCCACGCGGTGGGATTGGACGGTGCTGTATGCCCGCCCGGAGCAATCCCCGAAGGCGTAAAACCTGAGGATTTTGCGCTATTCGCAAGTATTCTTCCCGAAGGAAAATTTGATCTCGTCAAGGCCTTCCAGAAGAATGGGCATACGGTCGGAATGTGCGGCGATGGCGCCAACGATGCACCGGCGCTTCGTCAAGCACAGATGGGCATTGCCGTGTCGACCGCGACCGATGTCGCCAAGTCGGCAGCTGGGATTGTGCTAACGGAGGCTGGGCTTGGCGGCATCGTCGCCGCCGTAAAAGAAGGAAGGATCACCTTTCAGCGCATTCTGACCTACACGCTGAACTCTGTCCTCAAGAAGATTGTGCAGGTGCTTTTGCTGGCAATTGGCCTGGTCATGACCGGACACGCGGTTTTGACACCTATGCTGATGGTCATTGTGATGATCACCGGCGACTTCTTAGCCATGGCGTTGACCACCGACAGAGTCAGGCCATCTCCCACGCCAAATTCCTGGCAAGTCGGCAGGATTACGATGGCCGGGGTCACTCTGGGAGGCTGCTTTTTAGCGTTCTGTGTAGCTGTCCTGGCGGTCGGCAAGTTCGAAATGCAATTCGGAATCGAAGCCCTGAGAACGCTTTCTGTCGTTGCCATCGTATACGGCAGCCAAGCCACCATTTACGCCCTGCGAGGACGTCGCCACCTCTGGGGACTGCGCCCCACAGTATGGCTCGTGGCTTCCTCCGTTGCCGACATTCTCATTATCTCGACCTTGGCCATTCGCGGAATTGCGATGGCACCCCTGCCTGTGCCCGTCCTGGCGTGTGAGTTTGGCGCGGCCATCGTTTTCGGATTGATCTTAGACGGAGTGAAGATCCCTGTCTTTGCCCGGCTTGGCATCTCGTGACCACGGACGGATTGTTGTCAAACACTTCTTAATTAGCGCTGCAAGCATCTTGAATTCACAAATCCATCCGCACTATACCTTTGCTTCCGGGGAGTCTGCGACTCCTTCTGGCGGTAAGACATCCGGCAGGTCAAGACGTGCGACACCAATCCGGCTGTCGGCCATCCCATAATAGACGTCGAAGCGATTGGGTAAGCCGAGATCGTCCCGCCGGTCGATGCCGGTCGGGAACACGACGTGGGCAACGGTCCCGCTGCATTCCTGCGGCAGCGTTGGCGTCAGCACCGGCTCGGCCGAACGATACCGGATGACTTGCGGATGCTCCTTCGAGAGCACCATCACGCCTGCCGAATAGCGCAGTTGGTGTCCGCCGGTGCTGGGATTTTCCAGCTCGCTGACGCCGTGGTAAACGATCAGCCAACCGTGCCGAGTCAGGATTGGCGGAGTGCCGCCGCCGATCTTGAGGCGCTCCCAGGGTGACACTGGGGTCGCCAGCCGATGATGAGACATGAACCGACCGAGGCGATTTAATTCGCGGGACTCCAAGGACATCACACAGTAGGAAATCCAGATGCTTTCCCGATCGAGATCAACCTTACGAGCCGCAGGATGACGAACGGTTTCCTCCGGACGAGTGCCAGGAAAAAGTGGCCGGTGCAGGATAGCGAGTTCCCGGTGCCCGGATGGATTAGGAATAGCAACGGGAAAGAGGCTGGCGTCTTTATCATCCACGTCGCCGCATTCGATGCCATGGTAAGGACCAAAGGTCGCGAGCCCGAGACGTTTCCAGTGGAACAGATCCTTCGATAAGGCCAGGGCGATTCGCGGGCCTTCGGGCGAGAAAGCCGTGTAGGTCATCATGTAGCTGTGCAGCGGTTCCACGAAGGTGATGCGAGGATCTTCGCAGCCACCACCGCCATCGGGTCGGCGCTCATAATCGGCCTCCGGCTCCAGCGCGATGCCGAGCCGCTCGACGCCTGCCGGATCGCCCGCTTTATTAAATCGCACGCGCGCAATGCCAATGCGCGAGTAATTCCCCCGCGCAACCAGCCGCGGGAACAGATAAAGCTCACCGTCCGGCCCACGAGCGGCAGCCGGATTCAGGACCCCTTCGACCTCCTGCGCGTTCCCCGACTCCGGCTCCATCAACATTCCTAGCCGTTGCAACTTAAGTCCGCTCATCAAATCCTTTTCGGCGATTGCCATAACTTCACGCCGCCTTACTAACGCCTGCTAAACAGGCGATGATGGTTTGAATAACCCGCTTGGTCTCGCTGGGGTCCTTAACCGGGATGCAATCGACTCCCGCGGTTTCAGCCGGGTAGTCATTGCCGCCCACGTACAAGGCGTCGCCGATATAGATCATCTCCTTTATCGAAATGCCGAGCAGGTCTCGCAGTTTTCCGATGCCGTAAGCCTTGTCAATGCCAGGCTTGGTAATGTCAACGGATGTCGAGCCCCCGATTCGGACAGAAAACTCGGGAATGAAAGTGTCAAGAATCGCTTTGATCTTCTTCCGCTTGGCAAAATCGGGGTCCCATTTTTCCTTTTCTTCCAAGGGAGCTTGCTGACCTAAGGCGGAAAATGTTATCTGGCTTCCCCGGTCTTCAATTTGCTCGCCCCAGAGCTTTTCGATCTTGAAGGCCGCCACTTCGATCGCCTTCTTGAGGGAATCGAGGATCTTTTCTCTTTGATCTGCAGTGAAATCCTCCGAGTAGATCTTTTTCCAATCTGCCGATTCGTATCGGTAGAACTTTGTGCCACAGGTAGGAAGGAGAGATAGATTCGCCAGGAGCTCGTCGTGGGGCAGATTCGAAACCAGTTGCTTTTCAAACTGCGGCCAACCGCCGCCGGAAATCACTGCCACTTTCACGATCGCGAGAAGGTCGTGCAGCAGCCCTGACATTTCGGGATCAACAGCCGATTTACTGTCGGCAAGTGTGCCGTCGAGATCAAACACAATTAGCTTTTTCACTATGCCTCACCTTCTAAATTCTCGCGATCTCAATCCGGTATCGCGATTTCCAGCAAGTTCACTGCACCGCGCGGCCGAAAAACACACGTGCCAATCACCGCAGGTAAGAGGAATACGTCGCCTTTTCCGACGGCATAAGTGGCGTCGCAATGTTCAAGATCCCCCGCACCCTCTAGGCATACCAGCACGCGCGGCAAATCCACCGCCCCGACGGTGAACGGAGACCGTCCGCGCAGGCGCCACAACCAGAAATGTTCACAATGAAATAGTCTCTCGCGTTCCACCGGGGTCGTTGTCTCAACCACAGGCGTGACCCGACTGACCGGACCTTCGGCAAAATCAATGCAGGCCATAGCCTTATCGACTTGTAGTGCGCGCGGCTTTCCCGTCTTCGGATCAATATGGTCCCAGTCATATAGGCGAAACGTCACGTCGCTATTCTGCTGAATCTCGAACACCACAAGGTCGCCGCCCAGAGAGTGAACCGTGCCTGCGCGCAGGAAAATGGCGTCGTCGGGCTTCGGAGTTAAACATGCGAGGTGGTCCGCCACCGTGCCGTTCGTGAGCGCGCACCGGAGATCGGCTTCCGTAGTATCTGGCTTCAGGCCCGCATAGATACGGCTTTGTGTCCCGGCTTCCAGCACAACCCAAGCTTCGGTCTTCGGGGTCTCGCCCGCTGGGAGCAGGTTCGTATTCGCTTTTGTGGGATGCACCTGGACCGAAAGCATTTCATGTACATCGAGGAACTTCAGCAACAGTGGGAATCGGCGGAAACGCCCGGCCAGCTTTCCCAGCAATTGCTTCGGAAACTGCTGTAGCAATTGACCGATGGTCTGTCCCTTGAGCGGTCCATCCGTGACGCGGCTCTGATGGTCATCGCGATCGCTAAGTAGCCAAGCTTCGCCAATGGGGCCACTGGGCAGGGGTGCGGTGAGCAAGCTGGCCAAATGCCGCCCGCCCCACAGTCGATACTGATAGATCGGTTCGAATCGCAGAGGATAGAGAAGGGCGTGATTTAATGCTCCTTCCTTGTCGTCGACAGCCAGGCTCAGGGTGGTGTCGATCATGACTGGCCTGAGAACGTCGGCTCGTGAGGAGGAGGATCAGTCCTGTGAGTCCGTTGATCGTGCAATTTGCCTAGGGTATGTTCGATCAATCTGGCTAACTTATCTGCAGCGCCGTTGACGGCTAAGTCCAAAGTCGTCGCTTCGTCGGTAACCGCGATCGGCTGGCGGCCTTCGAGGCGCGCCTCCATCATGCAACGCTTGTCATTCTTGCCGCTCTTAGGGCCGCGTTCGTCGGTCAGGTGGACCTCCACCCGCGTGATGTGATCGCTCATTCGGCTCAGGGCATTCTCCACTACGCCCCTGATCCGATCGGCCAGTGCCTCGTGACCTTCGATTGTATGGTCCGTATTGACTTGGATCTGCATGCTGATCTCCTACCTAATTGTTTGATCGAGGATGTTTCTACGCTCATACATTACCGGTGCGAAGTTCATGGGACCCGGCTACCAGCCGGCATTTGCTTCTGGCGGCCAGAAGGCACCATCGACAAGTCGTTGGTTCCGACGTAAATACCGATAGCAACGAGCATGGCGAGTAATCCGAACCAGAATCGCCAATCATGATGTGCGCGCCGCCAGTACGGAGTCTGGCCATGGCTATGATGACTCTCGCCCTTCGGATGCAAATGTTCGGTATTTTGCATGGTCATGTTCGTCTCCCAATCAAATCGAAGAAATTGGGTGGTGTGCCATCAGTGGAGGCGAAAATTACGGGCCGACCTTTTGACGGAGTCGACTGTCCTGACCTAAACGCCGCTCAACGAAAGGGCGGCCTTATGTTCCGCGTCCTGCAGCCAATAGGGCGGCCGGCCGTAGTGAGTGTAGAGGCGGTCTTCGTATTCACGAGTGATCGGCGCAGACTCGCTGAACTCCGGCGCGCTTTTGATAGCATCCCGCCAGAGACCGACGTACACTTTGGATTCTGTCCAACTCACCTTCTGAATCCAACTAGGCGAAACCAGTACCTTCTTGCCCGGCCACCAATTCTTCGTTAGCACCTCAATGTAGCGGATTGCCCAAGTTTCGTCGTCCACGATAAATCCCGCCACATGGCCGATCTCGCCGTCCTCAGCCTCAATGTGATAGCCCGTGATTGCTCCAGTACTGCGCAGATGCGAATCCAGCGACTCTTTGCGGATCTTTTCCGCCAGCACATCCTTGGGAGTCGGTATTCGATTTGACAAGCCCGACGGATAGGCCCAGGGGCCCCACAGAAACGGTCCGCCCCAGTAATTGGGATAGCTGTAATAACCGAGATATTCGGTCTCGTACTGCCGGGAAACGGGCCGCTGCGAGTCTCTGTTGGGGCTATTCTCCACTTGCTTTTTCGTCAGCGCCACATCCAATCGCTTGCCTTGCCAATCCACGTTTGTCACAGAGAATGGTGAGATCAAAACTTCCCGGTCGCTCAGCCAGCCTCCAGTTGCCGCTGTAAGGTAACGAATCGCCCATGTCTCGTCGTCGAAATATAACTGATCTACAGTTCCGATCTCGCCGTCCGTGGCCCGGATCGCAAGACCTTTGACGTGATTCACATTCGTTAACATCGGTAGTCCTCCCTCATTTGTCCTTGTCGTTAACCACCCAAACTTAAGTCAGGTCGTGACTACGTTTTCAACAAAGAGTGACAGTCACGGTGATTTCTGAGTCGGAACTTCCGCGCCTTGCGAATGTGCTGTTTTCTGGCCCAACTCTTGGGTGAGCTTGTGAACATTCATGGAATGCTCGTGCGCCTGTTCGCTGAGCTCGTGAGCAGTGAGGTGATCTTCTTTGCCATGGGCGACAGCCGCCGCCGCGTGCGCGTGGGCCGCAAGGTTGTGGAGTTCTGCAGCTCGCTCGTGTGCTCTCTGTGACATGATGATTCTCCTCGTCACTTTGTGTGTGCTTATCGCACGTGTCGTTCGTTCAGGTTGTCCCACCTCTCGACATTTCGGGAACAACGGGATTATGCAACGCAGTCGTTGTCACTCCGATACTCTTCGGGAACGTCGTCCTCCGACACTTGGCGGGTCGTGACCTCTGAGACATCGGGATCTTTGGCGTTCTCCACACCATCGACAATCGAGGCTTCAAAGGCATTTCCCTCTTCCACTAACTCTTCTACGCTCTCAGAATCCGCTTCGACCGGGCGCGACATGCCCTGAATGTCGCCAGACTGCCCGGCCGAGCTCGTTTCGCGTTCCTCTTCGTCGCGTTGGTTGTAACTCTCATCATCTGCAACCATGGTTCTGACCTCGTTGAATGAGCTCCCGCACTTCTGCAGCGTTGGGGTGCTACGCGGCCACAGCTTCCGTGGTATGCAGTGTGGTGTGTGCAGGATTCGTGCTTGCGATGATGTCCTTCGCCTTGGCCACTTCTGCGGCAGTGCCGTGGGCGATCAGCAAGAACTGATCTGTCGTGAGGGCTGTTTGGTACTTCACAATGCTGTCTTTGGGAATGCCTATGCTGAACAGACCGGCACCCAAAGCGCCCAATGCGCCTACTTCAACGGCACCTTCCAAACCTGCCACGATCCATGCCACCAGAGGTCCGGCAACTAAGATCGGGCCGAGCCCCGGAATTATGAACAGAGCAGATCCGAACAATAGCCCCCAAAAGCCTCCCCAGAATGCGCCGACCTTGCCCCAATATTTCATGCGGTCGCCGGTATTGTAGTAGCCGACCACTTGCTCATCTGTGTGATATCCCTTCCCGACGATCGACAATTTGTGCATGTCGACTCCGCCACGCTGAAGTTCCTTCACTGCTCGATCCGCATCCATATGAGTGTGATAAATCGCGACAACTGAATTTTCTACAGACATTGTCTACTCTCCTCGGCGCTTCGCCGCTATTGTCGGACCGTCAAAAGAAGTCCCAACTCAAATATGACAGGTGCCGCGATTGAAAAACTGGTCGCTATTGCACAGTTTGTGAAAGCACGCTTATTCCTCTACTGTTAACTGCCCGAGCCGCTCGCAATTATTTTTATGATCTCCGGAGCTGCTGTATTCAGCCTGCTTGTGCAGGTATTGACGGTCGGACCCCTCTCAAATTGCTCAGGTTTTCGGGACAAGGAGCGGAGCCGTCATAGCCTAAATTTAATTTGTTGATAATGAGGCAGACGATCTTTAGGAAAGGACGGACCGATGGCGATCAAAGTCGTTGGCAATTGCCAACTATCGGGCAACAGCGAGAGCGGACATACAGGTCAACTCGGAGTTTGATCTGGCATATATAGTCATGAACAGCCTTGCGGCCGTGGTGGCATGCTATGGACTATTCGAGAACAGTCCGGCAGTTGTGATCGGGGCGATGATCGAACTCACAAAGGGCAAAGCTTCGCCACCCAATTTTATTCCTAGACCCTGGCGCGTTGTTTCGGGAGTAATTCCAAAACGATGGCGTAAGTCACAGAGAATGAAAGCATTGGAACCACGGTTCTCCTCCAGCGCAAAGTCGAACCTCAACCAAAAGAGAAGTGCGTAACCGACGATCCTATTCCGGCACACTGCCCTGCCGTTTGAATCAAAACGCGGCGATTTGGAGATCTATTCAGCCGCTCATGAAGAGCTCAGCTATTGTACTGTCAATGCAACGGCGCCAACCGTCGCGCTTACCGAACCTGATGTACCAGTGACAGTGATGGTATAGGCTCCTGGCGTAGTGCCGCCATTGCCACCACCCCCACCCCCAATGCTGCCTCCGCCGCAACCAATGAATCCTGTGGAGACAAACAGGAGCAGGAGTCCAATAAGCGCCACCCTGTCTTTTCGTTTCCGTGGCCTCACAAAGAGCAACACAAACGCGAAAGTGGTTCCGCTGGCCGAGGGCCAGAAGAGCCTTCTCTCTTGATTCTCGGCACTCGATGCCGGGGTCGTGTTTACAGTGAGTGTCGAGGTCTGTGCGGCAGCGCCGCTGATCGTGACCGAGGTTGGGTTCAGACTGCACGTCGGCATGTCACTGACGCCGGTTAGTGTCGTAGTGACGCTGCAAGTCAGATCCACTATTCCGCTGAACCCGTTCGTCCCCGCCACGCTAATCGTTCCGGTATTCCCGGTAGTCGTGCCTGGGGTGACCGTCAAGGACGTGGTTCCGCCAGATCCCGGTGCGACGCCCGGTTCTGCAGTGATGCTGAGGTCAACGGTGGTTGTCGCGCTCAGCGAGCCGGAGGTTCCAGTGATGGTTACCGTTACCGCGCTGGAGGTGATTGGAGCCGAGGTGCTGGCCGTGAGCGTCAGTATCTGAGTTCCTGCAGCGGATCCGGGAGTAAAACTCGCTGAAACGCCGCTGGGTAGACCAGTGGCGGCGAGCGTGACTGTTCCGGTAAAACCTCCGACATCGGTGGCCGAAATTGTGCTCGTTCCACTGCCGCCTTGAGGCACCGATACGCTTACGGGGGAAGCGGAAAGCGTGAAACCAGGAGCGGATATATTGATCGTGTACGCTGCGGTTGTTACTGCGCTGGTCGAATAGCCGGTCGCTGCAGCGTTTGCTTCAATTGTCTCTGTGCTGCTCACGGTGATTGGCCCCGTGTATTCCGTCGAAGAAGTAATCGGCGTCGTGCCATCGGTCGTGTAGTAGATGGTTGCTCCCGTCAGCGAGTCGGTGATTGTCAGGCTCTGCGTACCCGAGTAACTCCCGGCCGGAAGAGAGAGGACAGGCGCGGGGGTGGCCGGATAGTTCAACGTGTACTGAGCCAACAAATAGTTGCTCTGATCATACCCCGTCTCCGTAGCATAGGCTTCCAAAGCTTCTACGCCTCCATAAAGCAGCGAGACGGGCCCTGTATATTGCACGTACCCGTTCGTGCTTACAGTTCCTGTCAGTTCGTAGTAGATCGTCGATCCGGGAATCGCTTCGGCAATCGTCAGTGTCTGTGCAGACGTATACGTTCCGGCGGCGGGAGTGACGACGAGCGGCGCCGTTTTGTAGTCTCACGGGTTCCGAGTCTCGTCGTCCCCGCCATTTCTTTCAAGCACTTGCAAGGAATTGGCAATTTCGATCATGGTCCAATTTGTTCCAGTTAGGCCAGTGCTTCTCCCTATGTTAAGCACCATCCGAACAAGTTTGCTCTGTGCCAGCCGCTTGTTCGGCATTCCCGCCTGAGCGTAAAGATCCAGCGTCATGCGACTGTTCGCATGATGTAGGAGCTCCTGTACCACCTTCACTTCCTCGTTGTTCTGAGTCAGCAAAGTTGTGTACGTGTGACGGAAGGTGTGGAACCCGGCCGTGGTAGCTGAGCCACAGCTTGGTCTTGCGGTCGACCGACGTCTTCTAGGTCACAGGAAAGATTCCGGTTGACACTGTTCCAGGTCGTTTTATAATCATTCTCATCCGATAATCATGCGCCTCACCCATGAACAGTTCCGTGAGCTGGCCGCGAAGCACGGTTTGGCGGTCACGCACCAGCGTCAGGTGGTCTATGAGGCCGTCATCGCTTCCCACGGACACTATTCCCCAGAAGATATTTACGCCGCAGTCCGGCGCCGCATTCCATCTATTTCTCTCGCCACGGTCTACAACAATCTGCGGCTTTTCATCGAGTGCGGGTTGCTGCGGGAGGTCAGTCCCCACGCGGCCACGTTGCGCGTGGACGGCAATCTCAAACCTCATCACCACCTGGTCTGCTCCCGCTGCAAATCAGTGCAGGACATCGAAGGAGAGTTCATCGATTTCAACCGGCTATCCCGGCATCTGCCGGATGGCTTTGATCTGACGCAGCCGTTGGTTGAGGTCTTTGGCCTCTGCCGCCGCTGCAGCGTCAAGAAATAATTTGCTTTCACGCAGTACTCATTCAAGATTCGAAGGACGAAAACATATGGAAAATACGCTCGCGAATTCATCAGGAAGTGTTTCTCCCGAAGCTAAAAACAAAAGTACCTTACCCGAAGCCAAGTGCCCGTTTAACCACGGTGCTTCCGTGCCCACGAACCGCGATTGGTGGCCTAATCAGGTGAGCGTGAAGGTCCTGCATCAGCATTCCCCGCTGTCCGATCCGATGGGTAAGGAGTTCAATTACGCGGAAGAGTTCAAGACGCTCGACCTGAATGCCGTGATCAAGGACCTGCATGCCTTGATGACGGATTCGCAGGAGTGGTGGCCGGCCGACTTCGGCCACTATGGACCGCTGTTCATTCGTATGGCGTGGCACAGCGCGGGCACGTACCGCATCGGCGATGGCCGCGGCGGCGCCGGAGCCGGGCAGCAGCGCTTCGCGCCGCTCAATAGCTGGCCGGACAATGTGAACCTGGACAAGGCACGTCGGCTGCTCTGGCCGATCAAGCAGAAGTATGGGCGGAAAATCTCCTGGGCCGACCTCATGATTCTCGCCGGCAACGTTGCCCTGGAATCGATGGGATTTAAGACGTTCGGTTTTGGCGGCGGACGCGAGGACGTGTGGGAGCCCGAAGAGGTGAACTGGGGCCCTGAGGGTACATGGCTTGCCGACGAGCGTTACAGCGGCGATCGTGATCTTCAGAATCCTCTCGGCGCGGTGCAGATGGGATTAATTTACGTGAACCCTGAGGGTCCTAATGGAAAGCCGGATCCGATCGCCGCGGCGCGGGATATCCGAGAGACCTTTGCTCGCATGGCGATGAATGACGAGGAAACAGTTGCACTCATTGCCGGCGGACATTCATTCGGCAAAACGCACGGAGCTGGCATTCCTGCGGATTATGTGGGCAACGAACCAGAAGGTGCCAACATCGAGGATCAAGGTTTTGGTTGGAAGAACAAGCTTGGCAAAGGTCATGGTGGTGACACGATCGGCAGCGGCCTGGAAGTCATTTGGACCACGACGCCTACGAAGTGGAGCAACAACTTCTTCACCAACCTGTTCAGCTACGAATGGGAACTGACGAAGAGTCCGGCCGGTGCGCATCAGTGGACGCCGAAAAATGGCGCAGGCAACGGTACGGTGCCGGATGCGCACGATCCGTCGAAGCGCCATGCGCCATCGATGCTGACCACGGACCTCGCCTTGCGGTTCGATCCTGCTTACGAAAAGATTTCACGGCGATTCTACGAGCATCCGGATAAGTTTGCAGACGCGTTCGCGCGGGCGTGGTTCAAGCTGACGCACCGCGACATGGGACCGATCGTGCGCTACCTTGGTCCGCTCGTTCCGAAGGAAACTTTGGTGTGGCAAGACCCGGTTCCGGCCGTGGATCATAAATTGATCGGGGAGCAGGACATTGCGACTCTGAAGGCGAAGATCCTCGCATCCGGATTGTCGATCTCCCAACTGGTCACGACTGCCTGGGCTTCGGCGTCGTCGTTCCGCGGCTCCGACAAGCGCGGTGGGGCGAACGGGGCGCGCATTCGCCTCGCACCGCAAAAAGATTGGGAAGTGAACCAGCCGGCCGAACTGGCGAAGGTTCTGCCGAAGCTGGAGGCGATCCAAAAGGAGTTCAACAGCTCGCAGTCCAATGGGAACAAAGGTGGGGGCAAGGGTAAAAAAGTCTCGCTGGCTGACCTGATCGTTCTGGGCGGCTGCGCAGCCGTCGAGGAAGCTGCGAAAAAGGCCGGGCACGACGTGAAGATTCCCTTCTCGCCGGGGCGCACGGATGCTTCGCAGGAGCAGACCGACGTGCACTCATTCGCCGTAATGGAGCACGCAGCGGACGGGTTCCGCAACTATCTCCGAAGCGGGCAGAAACTGTCGGCTGAGGAGTTGCTGTTGGATCGGGCGCAGTTGCTGACGCTGACTGCCCCCGAGATGACGGTACTCGTCGGCGGCTTGCGTGCCCTGAATGCGAACTTCGGGCAGGCCAAACACGGCGTCTTCACCAACCGGGCCGAGACGCTGACCAATGATTTCTTCGTCAACCTGCTCGACATGAACACGAAGTGGCAGGCCTCCGCTACATCGGAAGTTGTGTTTGAGGGGCGCGATCGGGCGACGGACAAAATCAAGTGGACCGGCACGCGCGTCGATCTCCTCTTCGGTTCGAACTCGCAGCTCCGGGCAATCGCGGAAGTCTATGCATGTAACGACTCGAAGGAGGCGTTTGTGAAGGACTTCGCGGCCGCGTGGAACAAGGTAATGAGCCTTGATCGCTACGACCTTGCCTGAGCTCGGCGAAGTGGTGGACAAACTGGCGGTCGCGTTTGCGACCGCGCAGCGCGCCCTCGAACGACTGCCGCAGGCGAGAACCTTCGCGACGTCCGGTGGCACGCTGGAACGGATGGGTCTGACATCCAACCTCGGCTGAACCCGGCCACTGAGACTAGAAATCGAAGCGCAAACCGAATTCGGCTTCGCGCGGAGCGCCCACCGCGAACACGCCGCTACCTCGTCCGATGCGGACGGTGTTGGAACCCACATTGGCTCCGGCAACCGTGCCGTTGATGGCACCGCCTGCGCCAGTCAGTCCGCTGTCTGTTCCGTTCTCTCCGAGAAATCCGTAGTTCACAAAGTTGAAAACGTTGAAGAACGAAATGCTTGGCGAAATGGTCAAGCGTTCACGGAACTTGAAAGGCCAACTCAGAATCGTGTCGACATCTTTGTAATAGCCGTTCCCCGCATTATTAGTGGGCGCCAATTGGACTGAAGGAACAACCGCGCCCAGACTCACTAACTGAGCCTGTGTGAACAAACCGGCGGTGACGAGTGCCTGGCCGGCCGGCGTAAGCGTGCCCGCCACGGTGTTGTTGAAGTTCGTGAGGTAGGCATTCAGATTACCGGGTGTGATCGACCGCATGAATGCTCCGGGATGGCCAATGCCAGTGGCGGCAGAGTTCAGGAAGTCGCCAGTTGTGCCATCTCCTGTCAGGTCGGAGCGGAAGATTTCTCCCACGGTTCCTTGTGTGGGCAATCTCAGATCGGAAGGTTGGGGCGAAGCGACACCGCCGATCAGGCTGAGGCGGGGACCGTGGTGAGCGAAGTTGAAGGTCGCACCGAATTTGAATTGGTGGGTGCGGTCCTGCTGCGTGGGCCCCATGAAGGCGGTGGGGTTGCGGAAGTCCCAGGCGTTCGTGGTGAAGTGCTGGTCGGCGCCGTTATCGCTTTCGAAGCGGGATAGAGTGTAGTTGACCTGAAGATCGAGACCGCTTACACCGCGGAACGGATTCTTGACTTGTTGCCGGTACTCGCTTTGCAACCCATCGTATACCGAGCGGCCCATGGGATAGTTCATGTACAAACTCCCAAGGTTTGGATTGACACCTCCAAAGGCTGCGCCAGTGTCGGCAGTCAATCCATAGTAAGGGGCGGAATATCCTCCGTAGTACACGGCGCCGGAATCCAGGCCGAAGTTGGCAAAATCATTGATGCTGGCGCTCGGATCGTGCTGAACGTAGCAGCCCACTGTGGCCGAAGCATTGGCCTGGGTCACGCCGCCTAACGGAGTACAGCGTGGAAGATTATTAGCCACTGTGGCCGAAATGGCACCGAGAGCCGCATTCGTTTCCAGGTACCGGGAATCGCCAGCATGGTTTACATCTATCCCGACCTGAAAGTGGAGGCCAATGTTGCGCAGGTAGTCCACCGTCAAGACTCCACCCTTGGTGAGTTCGCGCTGAATGCCAATATTCATTTGGTAAGAACGGGCGGTGCGGAAGTTGGGGTAGTAAGGATAGCCGAGTTCTAAAGTATTGCCTACAAAGTTCGGATTCGGCCCGGCGGCGCCTACCGCCGCAGTCGCCGCAATATATTCGGACTGTAAATCGGCCATCGCCTTGGCCGCACCTTCCGGGTTGATGGTGCTGGGACCCAATGGCGCGAAGCAAACTTGCGTCGCCAGGTCGTAGCCGTCAATGGTAGTGACGGGATTTCCTAGGGTACTACCGAGTTCGGGCATATAGAAGGGAAGTGAGCCTGCACTTGCGCCGGGTTGGCAGTTCAGGTAAGGGGTCTGGTTGAACAAGCCGGTGGCCAACTTGTCGCTGCGATCGTAGGAAACGTTGTTGAAGATGTTGTTCTCGTAGTACAGGCCGCCGCCGCCGCGGATCGCGGTCTTTCCGTCACCCCAGGGGTCCCACGCAAATCCAACCTGTGGACCAAAGTTCAGGTTGGGCTGGCGAACGCGATTGCCCAGCCCCGCTCCCCACTGATCCAGGAGATTTCCCGTGCAAGTGATCAAGGTCGTGGCCGAGCAGGGGATAGGCGCGAGGTCACTATCGGTGCGTCCGGTGTCGCGGATGTAGCGCAGTCCGTAGTTCAAGGTTAAGTTCGGCCGGATCTTCCAGGAATCGCCAACATAGGCTTCGAAGCGAGTGTCGTACAAACCGCCGGCGGGATAGCCGAAGGCCGGCAGTTCGGTACTGAAGCCCTGACCATTGCCTACGTAACCGCCGGTAAATGGATAGTCGCCGATATTGGTGTCGCAGCCGCTGAAGGGTAAATTTGGATTGGTTTGAAGGTTGCAGGAGTAAAACGGCGTCGTTTGTACCGTACCGACGGGCACTTCGTTAAAGTTGACATACGAATTCAGGTACGGCGCCAGCTGGTTGAAAGAGGCAAGCCCTCCCGTGGCGATGCCGTTGACGGTGGCGCCGAAGCGAATGATGTGCGCGCCCCAAACCCTGCTGGCGTCGTATTTAATCTGCTTGTTGCTCTGATACGTCTGCTGCGGCGCCAGATCGTTCGGCCCTGTATACAAATTGGTATCGTTAAAAGCAATCTCGGCGTAAGGGAACGGGTTGATCGAAAGCGGCTGCGCATTCGTGGCCCCAATGATCTGGTTGTGGAACTTGAAGTATCCCAGGCGAATGCTATGGGACCAGTTGCCTTGACTGATGTCAATGCCAATCGCATGGGTAGGGGCGTAGTCGCGATTGGCGTAATAGGAGAAGCCTGTGTTTTCGGACGACGTCGAATAATTCCAGTCGTAGGCGAACTTATAAAATACCCGTATGTTCTTCGTGGCCTGCCAGTCGAGCCGTCCACTGACCTGCGAGCTCTTGAAGGGAGAGTCGACGCCTTGGGTCAGGAGTTGAAAGGGAGCGCCGGCCACGATCGAATCGGCGCTGTCCTGCTTGAGCCGTTCGGAATCAATAAAGAAAAAGAGCTTGTTCTTGATGATAGCGCCGCCGAAGCGGCCGCCGAACTGGTTGCGCTGAAATTGCGGAGAGACTGCACCGGGAAGTTCCGCAAAACCGACGCTGTAGTCGCGGAACTGGTAGAAGGCTTGGCCGTGATAGTCGTTCGTGCCGGAACGAGTGGCCAAGTTGACGGAGCCCGAACTGGTGATCTCGGTTGAGATGTCGAGCGAGGAGCGGCCAATGCTGAATTCCTGGATGGAACTTAATGCGACATTCTGGGTGGTGGTGCCAACGGTCTCGTCGCTGACGTCAAGGCCGTCCACTTCGATGCGGGGTGTGCGGCCGAAATCGCCGTTGATGGAAATAGAGTTGTAACCGACTTTGGTGGGATCAAAGTTTTGTCCATCCTGCATCTGGACGCCGGGTTCCAACTGGGCGAGGTCAAGGAAGCTGCGTCCGTTGACCGGCATGTTGTCGATCTGCTCGCCGCTGAGCACACCTTGCACTGTCGATTGTTCCGTGTTGACGGTGATGGCGGTAGTCTGCACATCAATCGTCGTGGTCTCCTGGCCGACCTCCAGCTTCACATTGCCAGAAGACGTTACGGTGATCTGGACGGGGATGGTGAGTTGCGCCGTGTTGAAACCCTTGGCTTGCACGCGAACCTGGTAATCGCCGACGGCCAGGCCGCCCGAATTGTAGGTGCCTGCCGAGGACGTCTTGACCCTGACGACCTGCCCAGTAGCGCGGGACGTAATCGTGATAGTCGCCTCCGGCACGACCGCATTGGTCTGATCGGTGATCGTACCTTGAATGCTGCCCTGGCTGACGGAGGTCTGCGCGAGCGAAGAAAAAGACAGTGACGCCATCAATAATGATCCGAAAACAGCGTTTGAAAACAGGCAGGAGAAGTTCTTACGGAGACCCAACGCGAACATGAGGCGACCTTTCCAACTGAATGACCCGGTTCTGAACGAAGCTAATCATTTTAGATCAAAGTTCGTAGTCTTGCCAGCACTGCACAAGAAGTTTCGCTCAGGCTAAAGCAACCCTCATTAGGCCTTCTCAAACGTCACACAGACGATGCCGCACCCGCACTTCTATTTCCCGATCTCCCGTTTGCGAAGCGTCTGGAGAAGTCATTCGTGACTTTGGTAACCGGTAGACGGTTGCCCGGAATTATTGTCGCGGCCGCCGTAATTAGTGGCATTTAGCGCTCCACAACTAAAGTTCGACGTGAGGGTTTAGTCAAAACATGATCAACAAAATCACGAAGTCGCTCTTAGTCCTGGCAGTGGGTGGTCTGATGTTTGTCGGTGCCGCCGCTGCTCAAACCCAAGACAGCAACACATCCGGCGCGGGACCGGGCCAGGTCGATCCGGGCCATCCTCGCGTCAACGAAGTCAATAACCGTGAGCAGAATCAGCAGGACCGCATCGCGAACGGCGAAAAGAACGGCACCATGACGCCGGGACAGGCATCGCGCGTGGAAAACCGCGAACAGAACATCGAGAACCAGCAGAAGGCCGATATGGCCGCTCACAATGGCCACCTGACCAAGGGCGAACAGAAGCAACTCAACAAGGAACAGAACCGCACGAGCAGGCAAATCTACAAAGACAAGCACGATGGAAAGTAATTTGAGTATCCGACTCCCCAAGTTCAGGACTAAGCCGCAACTTATTGCGGCTTTTTTCTTTTCCGGAATCCGGCTCAGACTTTGCGTCTTTGCGCCGACTCTTGTCTATAATGGCCGGGGCAGAGCGCGGCTTGGGTCCTTAACTGGCGAGAATTCGGCCTCGCGCTTTTTGCCTTAAGTGCGTGCTGCGTGGTTGAGCTAGCCAAGAAATGTCTGTTGACTGCATGAAAGTGAAACCTGGAATGGAAGTCGCGAGCCTGTCTGACGTGGGCTGCCAGCGCGAAAATAATGAGGACTCCTACCTCTATTGGGAGCCGGTCGGCGAGGAAGAATTCCAGCGCAAGGGCCGGTTAGCGGTGATAGCCGACGGTATGGGCGGACACGAGGGCGGCCAGGAAGCCAGCCGCCTGGCGGTTGAGACGGTTCGCGATGTCTATGATCAGTCCTTCTGTGACGATCCGCAAGCGGCTCTGGTGGAGTCGTTTGCCGCGGCCCATACACGGATTCAGGATTATGCTGAGCAGCATCCTGTATTCCATGGCATGGGGACCACCTGCACCGCCGTCGTTCTCCGCGGGCGGCAGCTTTATTTTGCGCACGTCGGAGACAGCCGCCTTTACCTGGTGCGCGATGCCAGCATCTTGCGTCTCACTCGCGATCACTCCTACGTTGGCAGGCTGGTGGAAAGCGGCATCGTCCGTGCCGAGGATGCCGAGAAGCACCCCCAGCGCCACATCCTGACCGCCGCCTTAGGAGCGGGAAGAGACGTGGCCGTGGACGGCGCCGAACAGGGGCTGGCCTTGCAAGACGGGGATGACCTCTTGCTTTGCACCGACGGCCTGTGGAGTGTCGTGAGTGATCAAGAACTTGAGACCGCGGTGAACGGCAACGCCCCAGCGGAATGCTGCGCCGTCTTGGTGAAGTTGGCTCGACAACGGGGCGGCCCCGACAACATCACCCTTCAAGTGCTGCGCGTCGCAAAACATAGGCTCTGAAAAAAACCTGATCTTGCGTGCCGTGCTTCACCGATGCTGTCAACGCCGAAGAATCAGTCGTGCCTTCTTTAGTCTCTGCTTTGTAAACGAATGAGCTATGTGTCATTCGTCGATCCTTCGCCTCCATCCAGCCATTCATCAGAAATTAACCCGGTTGTAACCATCCTGTAACACGTCGCCGATAGAACCAGAGCATCGATCCGAACGAGGAATCTATCCGGGGATGCTCCGAATTGTGTCCGCTGCATGCAAGCGGCGCACGGAGGACAAGGCCATCAACAAGCGGAGTGAATGAAGCAACGATGCACGGCCGGTTGGTCGTGCGGATTCAAAAAGCTTTACACGAGTTCAGTCCCAAAAAACGAGGAGAGTGTAATGAAATCTGCCTGGAAGTTGTGCGCGATCATGTTTCTGGCAACGTCTCTGGTAGCACAAACCGGCACGGCACCTAAACCCAAGAAGACCAAGCCTGCGACGATAACGGCGGCGGATGTACAAGCCTTGAAGGACGCCATCGCCTCGCAGCAAGCCGCGCTGGCCGCCCAGCAGCAGCAAATCCAGGAACTGCGCGATGAACTGCACCACAAGGATCAGGCCGTTGGTCAGGCCCAGGCTGCGGCCACCGACGCCGCCAGCAAAGCGGATGCGGCTCAGGCTCAGGCCGCCCAGCAGCAGCAAGCTGTCGGCGAGCTAAAAACCGATGTGGCTGACCTGAAGACCAATGTGACCAATACGGCGGTAACGGTGCAGGAGACGCAGAAAAATGTCAACGCGGCGTTGGAAAGCCCTTCCGCCATACACTTCAAGGGCATTACCATTACGCCGGGTGGATTCGCGGCGGCTGAATTTGTGCGGCGCTCCCGGGCCCTCGCCTCCGACATCAACACGCCCTTTAACTCTCTGACCATGCCCGGCGCTTCGCAAAGCAGCATCCCGGAGTTCTTCGGGTCAGGACGCCAGTCGCGCATCTCCATGCTGGCTGAGGGGCGGTTGACGAATGTTAAATTGAGCGGCTATTACGAAGCTGACTTCCTCTCGGCCGGCGTCACTTCCAATAACAACGAGAGCAACAGCTACACGCTGCGTCAACGCCAAGCCTTCGGGCAGGCGGCCTTTAACAATGGCTGGAGCATCACTGGCGGCCAGATGTGGAGCTTGGCAACTGAAACCAAGCATGGGATGGACAATCGCACGGAAGCGACACCCATGACCATCGATCCGCAGTATACCGTCGGCTTTAGTTGGGCTCGACAGTATGGACTGCGCCTGGTCAAGGGCTTCAACGACAAAGTGTGGTTCGGTGTGTCGATGGAAAACGCACAGGCCACAGTTACCACCCATAACAACGGGGACAATTTCCTGGTAGGTTCCCAGGGTACCAGCGGTGGCCTCTACAATGCCGGGTCCAGCGCCAGCTCTTCAGGCACTGCTTCCAACCTTGCCAACTATTCGTTCAACCCCTCGCCCGATATCATTGCCAAGCTGGCTTTTGAACCGGGCTTCGGACACTACGAAGTGTTCGGAATATACAGCCGCTTCCAGGACAGAATCTTTCCGTGTGGCGAAGTGCTTACTGGCGCAACTTGCGGTGGAAGCACTACCGTGGGTGCGAATGCTCTCGGAGCCTATAACGCCGGAAAAAATGGCGGCGGCATCGGCGCCAATGCACGTTGGTCCTTCGATAACAAGCACATCGACTTCGGTCTGCACGTGCTTGGCGGCAGCGGAGTGGGACGCTACGGAACGTCCACTCTTCCCGATAGCTCGATCCACGCCGACGGAACCTTTGACCTGATCCGCAACTATCAGGGATTGGGAACACTCGAGTGGCATGGCAAGAAACTCGATGTCTACTTCAACGCCGGTGCCGAGTACGCCGGCCGTGCATCAGATTTCGATCCAATCTCGGGCAAGTATGTCGGTTACGGATCACCGCTCTTTAGCAACTCCGGCTGCTATACAGAAGTCGCGCCGACCGTGGGCAGCGGGTTCTTTCCTGCTGGTCTTGGGAGTTGCACGGCCGACACGCGGGCGCTCATCGAGGGTACTGCGGGCTTCTGGTATCGCTTCTATAACGGGCCCAAGGGCAAATTCCAGTTCGGCACTCAGTACTCCTACGTGACCCGTCAGACCTGGTCTGGCGTCGGCCCCTCAGGAGCTGGACTACCCGGAGTGACGCCTGAAGGACTGGACGGCATGGTCTTCACGTCCTTCCGTTATTACTTGCCTTAGCTAAGAGTGCACGCAACAAAAATACTGGCACCCGGGGCAGCAAGCGGAAGCTGGCGCCCCGGGGAAGGTTCCGCAAGAATGTCCCTCCCAGCTGCAATCAGATGCATATTCATACTTCGTGTTGACTCCGTTGGGATTCCAGTAAGTATTTGATTAACTTAGCGTTAGCTTTGATTTCGCTGCGCCGGCGAAAGGGAATCGTAATTGCAATGCCGGTAAGGTCCGTAAAGTCTATCAATGCGATGGACTTCATGGCATAATCGCTGACTATGAAAATCTCTCAAAAGGGACTGTACGCTCTGCAGGCCATGATGATGCTCGCCCGCCATCACCACCAGGGCGCCATCAAAATCCGCGAAATCGCTTATGAAGAGGATCTCCCGGAAAAATTTCTGGAACTTATCCTCTTGGAATTGAAGAATGCGCGCATGGTGGAAAGCGTGCGCGGGGCCAAAGGCGGCTACCAGTTGCGCCGCGATGCTTCCGAGATCCGGTTGAGCGAGATCATGCGTCTGATCGATGGTCCTCTGGCGCCATTTGGCGATGCCGAGCAGTTGCGCACCCTGATTGACCGGGACCTGCCACATCGCGCTCTTTACCAGCTATTTCTGGACGTGCGCGATGCCGCCGCCAACATTCTGGAGAACACAACTTTGGCGGATCTGATCGCCGGTCCGGGCCCACGCACAACCAAGACCAGGCGTTCAGCCAAAAAGAAGGAAAAAGGCAGCATCCTTCCAATGGTGGTTGGAGGTCAGAAGGGTGAGTGAGAAGGTGTGAGTGAGTTCTTTCCTGAAGGGCAGACCGCAGCGTAGGCGGGGTTGATGTCATCAGCCTAGGCCGTTCAAATTAGAAAAGTTCCCCCCGGCTTTTCCTGATTTAACACTCTGTTAACAGAAGATATGTACATTATGTTTCCAGAATCACTATTAAATAGATGTACATTATGGGTGCTATCGGTATGATGCGGTAGTCTCGAGAACCACCGAGGAAAATACAGATCGCCACGCCCTGATCAAGTTTTGCGAAAAGTTTCTGTAACTCCCCCAGTAAACGTTGGTCGACAAAAATTAAAAGGAGAGGATTTAACTTCCATGAAATCAACTCGGCAGCTATTTCTCACGGTTCTAACGCTGGCGGCGCTTTCCGTCGGCGCTTGGGCCCAAACCGGTAGCCAGGTCACACTAGCTTCCAATGAGGTGCACAATGGGGCGGCCGCACCCGCGCCGCCCGCCGTCACGGCCGCGGATGTCCAGGCACTGAAGGATGCTCTGGCCGCGCAGCAACTGCAAATCGAACGACTCACACAACAACTGGACCGCCAGCAGGCCCAGCAAGCCGCGGCGCAAGCTGCGAGCAAGACCGGCGCGGTGGACGTGCAACCTGTCCCGCAGAAACAAGTGGCGGAACTGGGCAACGCTGTCGCAGTTCAGCAAGGCACCACCACCCCAGGTCTCAATCTGCAAGACACTCCGGCGCAGTCCAATCCAAATCCGATGGAGAGCCCCGTCGTTTCCATTCACTTCCGAGGAATCACCATTACGCCGGGCGGATTCGCGGAAGCTGCATTTGTGCGGCGGTCGAGAGCCTTGGGAGCGGACCTGACCACCCCCTTCAATTCGCTGACCATGCCCGGCGCTTCGCAGAACTCGCTGTCGGAGTTCTTTGGCTCGGCCCGCCAGTCCCGCCCCACTATCTACGTGGATGGCCGTTTGAAGAATGTAGAGTTTTCCAGCTATATATCCGGCGACTTCCTCTCCGCCGGCGTCACTTCCTCTGCTACTCAGACGAATAGCTACACCTTCCGTCTTCGCCAGGCGTGGGGTCAGGCGAAGTTTGATAATGGCTGGAGCTTCCTCGGCGGCCAGATGTGGAGCCTGGTCACCGAGAACAAGGCGTCCATCGCGCCCAGCGACGACGTGGGCAAAACCAACGATGCTCGCCCCATGACCATCGATCCGGGTTATAACGTTGGGTTCACTTTCGCCCGGCAGTACGGCATTCGCTTAACCAAAGCCTTCGGCGATAAAGTGGCGTTCGCGGTTGCTATGGAAAACGCGCAAGGTACGCTTACCACGCACGGAAACGGAGACAACTTCCTGCTGGGTGAAGCGGGAGCGAGCAACACCTACAACACAACCTCGAACTACACATTCAATCCTTCGCCTGATATCATCGCCAAGCTCGCCTTTGACCCCGGCTTCGGGCACTACGAGGTCTATGGTCTTTATGATCGCTTCCGCGACCGCGTATTTCCCTGCGGTGAAATAGCCAACCCGACTACTGCAACATGCGGTGGTAGCTCGGCTGTTGGCGTCAACGCTCTCGGAGCCTATAACGCCTCGAAGAACGGTGGCGCCATTGGCGCCAATGCCCGCTGGTACTTCGACAACAAGCACATCGTTTTCGGTATTCACGGTTTCGGGGGCAGCGGAGTGGGCCGTTACGGCGCCGCACAGCTTTCCGACCTTGCGATTAATGCCGATGGGACTGTGCATCTGATCAAAGACTTACAGGGTCTGACCACACTCGAATGGCACGGCAAGAAACTCGATCTCTACGCCTACACCGGAGCGGAGTACGCCGCTCGTACGGCGGATTTCGATCCTATCTCGGGCAAGGAAGTCGGCTACGGTGCGCCGCTGTTTAGCAACTCTGGCTGCTACACCGAGACGGCCCCCACGGTCGATACTGGTTTTACTCCCGGCACTCTCGCCAATTGCACGTCTGACACGCGTGCGGTCATCGAGGGCACGGCCGGCTTCTGGTACCGCTTCTACAATGGTCCCAGAGGCAAATTCCAGTTCGGCACGCAGTACTCCTATGTGACCCGTCAGACGTGGTCTGGCGTCGGCCCTGCAGGAGCTGGACAACCTGGAGTAACGCCGGAAGGACTGGACGGGATGGTCTACACCTCGTTCCGCTACTACCTGCCGTAAAACGCAAACGGTCCCGCGTCAGCCGTTTGACGCGGGACCACAAAGTTTCATCGGACAATCAATTTTCTGAGGGGCGCCTTCCCTTCGGAAACACCGCCGGCCCGGTTTTGGCTTACTCTCCTTTTCCGGGCCGGTAGTGTTAACTTACTTACGACAAGATTTCAGACTACAAGGTTACTTACAAATGGTCGGGAAGGGCACGGCTTTCAGCCATGCCGTCAAGGCCCCGAACAGACACGGGCTTTAGCCCCTGAGGGACGATCCTGAACTCCAGACGTGATTTCCTCAAGCAGTTTTCCGGCGCGGCGCTCGCCGCAGGTGCAATACCGTCCATGTTGACCTGGGCCTTCCCGCAGGGACAAACGGTCGAAGTTCCCGGCGAAGACGGCATGATTCTTCGTTCATTTCGCTTCGTCGATATCGAAACACCGGTCGAATACTTCAATACCTGGCTCACTCCCGTGCCTCACTTCTTCGTGCGCAATCACATGCACGAACCGAGCGAGCTCGGAGCGGACGACTGGAGGCTCACCGTTGGCGGTGAAGTGGAGAAGCCGCTCACGCTCAACCTGGCCGAGCTTTCCAAGATCGAGACCCACTCGGTTGTAAACACGCTCGAGTGCGCCGGCAACGGACGCAATCTGCATCGTCCTCAGGTTCCCGGCATTCAGTGGGGCAAGGGCGCGGTCGGCACGGCCCGCTTCTCCGGACCACACTTGCGTGATGTTCTGCAGCGCGCCGGACTGAAATCCACCGGCAAGCACGTCATGTTCCACGGGCTCGACGAAGTTCCCGGCAAAGTTCCTTCTTTTATTCGTAGCATCCCCATCGAGAAAGCTCTCGACGCCGATACACTGATCGCCACCCACATGAACGGATTGCCGCTCACCAAACATCACGGCTTTCCCGCGCGCGCTCTCGTCCCAGGCTGGATTGGCGCGGCCTCCTGCAAATGGCTCACCGAGATTAAGGTTCTCGACCAAGAATTCGTCGGCAATTTCATGAGTCCCGGTTACCGCCTGCCCAACCAGCCGGTGAAGCCGGGAGAAGCCGTGAAGCCCGAGGACACGCATCCGCTTACTGCGCTGAACGTGAAGTCGGTGATCGCCGGGCCCAGTGATGGTTCGAGTCTGAAGGCTGGCCGAGTAGCCATATATGGGGCGGCCTGGGCGGGTGAAGCTAACATTGTGAAAGTTGAGATCTCAACCGATGGCGGCGCGACCTGGAGTCTCGCAAGGCTAGGCCACGACCAATCCCACTATGCCTGGCGACTGTGGAGCTACGACTGGAAAGCTGGCAAGACTGGCGACTACACCATCCAGTCGCGAGCCACCGACAGCCAGGGGCGCACCCAGCCAGCAACCGCGCTGTGGAATCCCAGCGGCTATCTCTACAACGCCATCGATCAGGTGAAGGTCCATGTCGCTTAATATGTCGCCTAATATGTTGAAGGCGTGCAGTAATGTGGAAGAGCGGCGCTTCAGCGCCGCGTCAAGCGTCAGAGATGATGCGGGCTTCAGCCCCTGGGGTCGCATTTTGCCTCTCGTGAGAGCGTTCGCTGTCCTGGCTCCGCTGATTCTCGCTGCCACTTTGCCGTTCTCCGCGCAAACACAGAAACCCGCAGGAGCAACTGTAACCGCGGATCTGCCCGCCGGTCCAATGCAGGCCAAGGCCACCACGGCATGTCTGGAATGCCACGAGGCCCGCATCATCCTCCAGCAGCGTCTCAGCAAGGCCGCCTGGACGAAGGAAGTAGACAAGATGACGAAGTGGGGCGCGGTGGTCGATCCCGCCGATCGCGATGCTCTCATCGATTACCTGGCTGCCAACTTCAGCCCCGACAAGCCCGCCTACGAGCCGCAGCGCACTTCAGCCGACAAGAGCAGTTCTGGAAAGACGAAGTAGAGGCTCAGGACAAAACTCATGAAGGCGTGCAGTAACGTGGAAGAACGGCGCTTCAGCAGCCTGCCCTGAGCGGCAGCCGAATGGGCCGCGACACGCGTCATAAATGATAAGGGCTTTAGCCCCGTGGTCGCATCCTAAGAAAAGCAAAGCGCTGCCGACCCAATGCCCAGATCTTTCACGGACATTACGGCAACGCCGCCACTTCTTTCGACCAAATTCAGATGCAAGAAGTATAGGAAGTGTTGTGCCCTAGTTCTAGTGCATTGTAGGGTACTGGGAAGTTAATACCCGAAATCTTAATCCAAGACTCAAGGATTTTCCCCCGTGCCCTCTGTGTTTAAGCTTTTTTCCTGCCGTAATAACGGAAACAGAATCACGTCGCGGATGGTGTGCGAATCGGTCAGCAGCATGCACAACCGATCTACACCCACGCCCACGCCTCCGGCTGGCGGCATCCCATACGACAGCGCGCGGATGTAGTCTTCATCCATCTGATGCGCCTCGTCGTCACCGCGCTCGCGTTCTTTCAACTGCCCCTCAAAGCGCCGCCGCTGATCTTCTGGATCGTTCAGTTCGCTGAACCCGTTGGAAATCTCCATCTGTCCCGCGTAGATTTCAAACCGCTCCGTCCACTCCGGCTCATCCGGCTTCTGTTTCGACAGCGGCGAGACAGCGGTAGGGAACTCATAGATGATTGTTGGCTGCGTCAAATGTTCCTCCGCCGCAGCTTCAAACAAACTCGCGATCGTCTTACCCAAAGGCTGATTCGGATCGTAAGCCATATGCGCGTGCGCCTGGTTGAAACGCTCGACCAGTTTCCTGACTCCATCGTGAGAAGCAAAGTCGCTCATCTCAGGCTTCGTGCCCGCCACTTCCGGCCAATAATGAATGATGGCCTCACGCATGGTCAGCCGCTGCCAGTTGGCCCAGTCAATCTCCTGCTCGCCCCATTTCGCTTTCGTTCTACCAGTCACGTCCTTCGCTGCCTGCGTGATCAACTCCTGCGTGAGATCCATCACTCCCTGATAGTCGGTATATGCCTGATAAAACTCCAGCATGGTGAACTCAGGATTCCATCGCCAGCCCAGCCCCTCGTTGCGAAAGTTACGGTTGATTTCATACACGCGATCGAACCCGCCCACCACCAGCCGCTTCAAATAAAGTTCCGGCGCGATGCGCAGATATAAATCCATGTCGAGCGTGTTGTGGTGTGTCACAAACGGCCGCGCCACCGCTCCGCCGGCAATCGGCTGCATCATCGGAGTCTCGACTTCGACAAATCCATGCGCTTCCATCGTTCGCCGCAGCGATTGCACCAGCTTGCTGCGCTTCAGAAAAACTTCCCGCACTTCGGGATTCACCACGAGATCGACGTAGCGCTGCCGGTAGCGCAACTCTACGTCGGTGAGCCCGTGGAATTTTTCGGGCAAGGGAAGAAGGTCTTTGCTGAGAAAGGTGATCTCTTCCACGTGAATCGTCAACTCGCCAGTGCGCGTACGAAACAAGTAACCGCTGACGCCAACATGGTCGCCTAGATCGAGCAGCTTAAATAACTCGAAGCCTTTTTCACCGACCGCGTCTTTCTTCACATAAATCTGCATCCGCTTTCCGTCTTGTTGTAGATGGCAGAATCCGGCTTTGCCCATCAGTCGAATCGCCATGATCCGTCCGGCCACGCGCACTTGGGTCCGCGCACTCTCCAGTTGCTCGGCAGTTTTGTCCGAGTCATCCGCCAGAATTTGCGGAATAGTGTGCGTGAACTCGTACTTGCTCCGGTACGCGGTCTGGCCAAGCGCCTCAATCTGTTTCAGCTTCTGCCGCCGCAGTTCGTAAATGTTCTCGTCGAATGCCAAGAGGATCCTTTAATAACAGGGAATTGCGCTTTTACCAGCGCAGGAAAACCAAATGAACGTTGAAACGCGATTATAAACAACCTCGCACCCGGGAGGCGCGCCCTCGCAAGCGTATTAAAAAAAGCATTTGCCATGTACCGATATATTTTGGTACATTGGTACACATGATCGACGATCCGAAATTGCTGGTGGAACGCGTTCAAACTGGTGTGCGCATGGAAAAGCGCCTGCTTAAAGTCCTGAAGGCTTTCGCCGAATACCACGACATGACCCTCGGCGATCTCCTGGAGGGCATTGTCCTGCATGCATTCGACGGAAAAACGCCGTTCAGTCCAGCCTCTCTCGATCGCATTCAGGAGTTGAAACGCTTTTACGACTTTGATCTCGATTCCAGCGCCAGCCATCGCCTGAAAGAAATCAAGGCGCGGCCGGCCCGCAAGCGAGCTGCAGACAAATAAAGGAAGCCACGGCATGACAGATCAGCGAATGAAAACCGCCCTTACGGGATTGCAGTGGACTCTGGGACTCGTGATTCTGATGGAAGCGGTTCTGTTCGTGATGCCCAGCGCCCGCCGCGGCTTCGCCGAGACCCACATGCCGGATATCATGCGGCAAGTCCTGGGATGGGGCGAGATCGTTGGTTCCATTCTCCTGCTGATCCCGCGAACCGCAGTCCGCGGGGCCTGGGTCCTGGTGGCTATTTTTGTGCTGGCGATTGTCGTCCACGTGCTGCACGGGACGTATAACGTAGGGTCTCTCGTTATCTACACAGCAGCGGCGTGGGCGGTCGCGACTGGAAAAGAAAACTGAATATCCAAGATGCGCATGTGGGGACAGCCGCCTCGGCTGTCCCGCCAGTGCGAAGCCCGGCGGAGGCGCTAGAGGGCAAGCGCACAGGTTCAGGAGTCAGCCGTGAGCAACGAAGAGCTCATCCAGAAATTTGAGACCAACGCAATCGCCGAAGACTCTTTCCATCACGCCGACCACGTCCGCCTGGCGTTTGCCTATCTGTGCGAGTATCCGGCTCTGCAGGCATTAGAGAAGTTTTCCAGCGCCCTGAAGAGATTCGCCGCCGCCCGCGGCAAGACGCAGCTCTACAACGAAACCATCACCTGTGCATATTTCTTCCTGATCCACGAGCGCATGGCTCGCTCCGAGTGTGCGGAGTGGGAAGAATTCTCATACCATAACCCCGATCTGCTGATCTGGAAAGACGGTATGCTCAGTCGCTACTATAAAGAAGCAACTTTGAAATCGGATCTCGCCCGCACCGTGTTCTTGTTTCCCGATAAGTGTAGTTGAGCGTTGGCCGGCCCGAACTGTGTCTCGGAGTCGACTCAATCGCTCTCGATAGCGTAGGATTTCTCGCACGACCGAACGACCGAAATACGCCTAGTCGGAACACACAAAAGGAAACGCATGAAACGGCTCCTGGTCTTATTTCTTCTCACGTTAACCCTGGCCCATGCCCAAGAGATCCGGAACGGCGAAGCGGTTTTGCGCGCGATGCACGATCGCTACAAGGCATCCTGGTACGACACTCTCACCTTCACTCAGAAGAGTACGACCTACAACCCCGACGGCACCACCAAAGTCGAGACCTGGTACGAGGCGGCGCTCTTGCCGGGAAAGTTGCGCATCGACATTGGCCCGCCCAGCAACGGACACGGCTTGGTCCTGGTCGATGGGACCGTGACCATCGTCAAAGATGGCAAGGTGTCGGGAACACGGCCGCTGGTGAACATGCTGTTGGTGCTTGGCTTTGACGTCTATCGTCAAGAACCGCAGACCACCGCCGACGTGGTGAAGAGCCAGGGCTACGACTTGACGAAGTTGCGCGAGGATACTTGGGACGGTCATGCCGTCTACGTGGTTGGCGCAGACAAGGGGGACTTGCGGTCCAGGCAATTCTGGGTGGAAAAAGACACGCTCTTGTTCGTGCGCGAAATGGAGCCTTCCCGGAGTGATCCCAAGACAGTGGACGATATTCGCTTCGTCGATTACCGCAAACTGGGCGGCGGTTGGGTCGCTGCGCGGGTTGAGGTGCACGCCGACGACAAGATGGTTTTCAGCGAAGAGTATACGGACATTCAGGGCAATGTGAAGCTCAACCCTGCGGTATTCGACCCCAGCCAGTTCAACTCAACGCACTGGGAGAAGCAGTAAATGCGGGATTGAGAGCGCGGCCCTTCCATCCGATTACAAGAGTCTTGAAGCTACGTACAGACGGGGATACTATGGATGAGCCTGTTGCTCGGTAATGCCTGAGGCACACTATGCCGCAAAACTACGTTCCCATCTTCATCTTCATGGCAGTCATCGGCGTGTTGCTTCCGGTCACGCTGTTGGCGGCCAAGCTGGTTCGCCCGGACAATCCTAGTAAGACCAAGCTGATGCCCTACGAATGCGGCATTGACCCCATCGACAATGCCCGCGGCCGTTACACCGTCCGCTACTATATTGTCGCGATTCTGTTCGTGGTCTTCGACGTGGAAACCATCTTTCTGTTTCCGTGGGCCGTAAAATTCAAAGCTCTCGGCGTTTTCGGGCTGGTGGAGATGCTTATTTTCCTTGTAATCCTTATTGTTGGTTACATTTGGGTCTGGCAGAAAGGTGCGCTGGAATGGGTGTAACTCCGCCCACGCTCGCACCCGACTCTTCGAGCCAAACTTTTACCGCCAGCCGCTGGACTCAGGGCAATTTTCTTTTTCCGACCCGCCTGGTGGTGAGTCCTCTGCGCGTGAGCCGCGTGAAGTCGCGGTGGTTTGGCAGCAACGACGAGAGCATCGCTATCTCAAAGATTGCTTCGGTGCATATTGCAACCGGCGTACTTTGGGCCGAGATTCGCATCGAATCCACCGGCGGCACCGACCCCATCACCAGCCACGGCCATCGCAAAGCCGATGCACAACGTGTCCGCGATCTGATTGAGCGCTATCAGGCGCAGGCGCGTGCGTAGAGCGCAAGTACGGCATTCTAAAGCCGAACAGGCTCATTTTTCCTCGCCAAGATCGTTGACACAGTATGCTCAAGCTGATAAAAGTTAACGTTCTCTCCGCAAGCCTCCGAGCCGGAGGTTTGTTCTTGCCGAGCTATGCCGGACGAAATTAAGTCGCCCTCTTCACCGCCGCCGGAAGGTGAGCCGAAACCGACGGCGGATCAGCCAGCCGTTCCCGGCGGAGTGAAAGCTACTGCTTCCGGCTCCGTTCAATCGGATTCCAAGATTCCAGCTGAAAAGCCAGCTTCACCGCCATCTTCGGTTCCTCCTGCTACACCCGCAGCCACAGCGCCTGCGACGCCCGCTGCGCCCAAACCCTCGGCACCTGCCAAGCCAGCCGCGCCGGCTCCCACTCCCTGGGATTCGCCCATGATCGCAAAGCTTAAGGGAGCATACGGTTCCGGCATCGAGCCACTGACTTATGCCGGGCAGAATTACATGGTGGTCGATCGCTCCCTGATTCCGGAGATTCTCCAGGTTCTCCGCAACGAAGAGCAATTCGATTACTGCGTCGACATCACCGCGGTGCATTATCCCGCGCGCGAAAAGCAATTCGAAGTTGTCTGGGTCCTTTATTCTTTTGCGCGGAACGAACGCATCCGCGTGAAAACGCAAATCCTCGATGGTGTGAGCCTGCCAAGTTCCGTTCCCATCTGGACAGGAGCCAACTGGCTGGAGCGCGAAGTCTTCGACATGTTCGGCATCAAGTTTGATGGACATCCCGACATGAAACGGATTCTGCTGCCCGACGGCTGGAAGGGACATCCTCTGCGCAAGGATTACGGCATTCTGCAACAGGATAACGAGTGGGTGCAGATCAACCTGGGCATTGAAAGCGGCCAGTAAAGCGCCAGTAAGAACGCCGGCAAGAACAAATGACCGACCAGAACACCACGCTCTCGCATCACGATCTCGAAACTCCCGAGAAGCCGTTTCTTGATGCCAATGAGCTCGTCATCAATATGGGCCCGCAGCATCCCGCCACGCACGGCGTACTGCGCGTGATTCTGCGCCTCGATGGCGAAAAAGTTCTCGGCCTTGAATGCGTAATCGGCTATCTGCACCGCGGCGTCGAGAAGATTGGTGAGCATCGCACTTACACGATGTTCAATCCCTACGTGGACCGCATGGATTACGTGGCTGCGGTCTCGAACGGGCTCGGCTACTGTGAGACGGTGGAGAAACTTCTCAACGTGGAAGCGCCACCGCGCGCCCAGCATGTCCGCGTCATCCTAACCGAACTCAACCGCATCGCCAGCCACCAGCTCTGGCTGGGTACGCACGCGCTCGATATCGGCGCCATTACGCCGCTGTTCTACACGTTCCGCGATCGCGAAGAGATTCTCAAAATCTACGAGAAATATTGCGGCGCGCGACTCACCACCCACGCCTTCCGCATCGGCGGCCTGCAGTACGAAACCTACACCGGCTTCGAGAAGGAAGTGAGGAACTTCCTCAATTTCTTTCGCCCCAAGATCGACGAGTATGAAGAACTGCTCACCACTAACCGAATCTGGGTGGAACGCACCAAGAACGTCGGAGCAATCTCCGCGCAAGATTGCATTGCACTCGGCGTGACCGGGCCTGTACTGCGCGCTAGCGGCGTGAAGTGGGATCTGCGTAAGGCCCAGCCCTACGCCAATTACAAGAATTTCGACTTCGATATTCCGATCGGAGAAAACGGCGACACCTACGATCGATATTTGGTCCGCATGGCTGAAATGCGGCAATCCGTGCGCATCATCGAGCAGGCTGTCGACGCGCTTCCCGAAGGTCCCATCATCGCCAAAGTTCCCAAGGTCATGAAGCCGGCGGTGGGCGAAGTCTATCATTCCATCGAAGCGCCCAAAGGCGAGCTCGGATACTTCATCGTGAGCGACGGCTCCACGCAGCCCTACCGCGTGCGCGTGCGTCCGCCGTCGTTCGTGAATTTGCAGGCGCTCGATCTGATGTGCCGGGGCCAGCTCGTGGCCGACGTGATCGCCGTGATCGGCACGCTCGACATCGTTCTTGGCGAGGTGGATCGCTGATGCACGAGATCATCCGATACATCGAGTCCTACCTTAAGACCAAGGACCTCACGCCCGGCGCCGCCGGCAACATGTTCTGGGTGCTGGTGTACATCATGCTGGTCTTCGCCGGGCTTTCGGTCGCCGTGATCGCGATGAACTGGCTGGAGCGCAAAATACTCGCGCACATGCAAGTGCGCCTCGGCCCCATGCGCGTCGGTCCGCACGGCTTGCTGCAGCCCATTGCTGACGCCATCAAGTTACTGCTCAAAGAAGACATCATGCCGACCGAGGCCGATGGCTTTGTTTTCTGGATGGCGCCATTTATCGTTGTACTGGCTGCCTTTACGGTGTTTGTCGTGGTCCCCTTCGGCCCCACGCATGCCATCACCGACATGAACATCGGCATCCTCTTCATGCTTGGCGTGTCGTCGCTAAGCGTACTCGGGATTGTGATGGCGGGCTGGGCGTCCAATTCCCACTATCCTCTGATCGGCGCGTTGCGCTCAAGCGCGCAGATGGTGTCCTATGAAGTTGCCATGGGACTGGCCGTGGTCTCCGCCATCCTGATGACCAGCCTGAATGCCACCGGAACCGGAACCCTTAGCATGATCGGCATCGTTCAGGCGCAGCAGGCGCAGGGCGAGTGGTTCATCTTCAAATTCTTCCCGCTTGGGCTGATCGCCTTCTTCATTTTCGCCGTCGCCATGGTCGCCGAGACCAACCGCGCGCCCTTCGATCTGGCTGAAGCCGAATCCGAGTTGACCGCGGGCTTCCACACCGAATACAGCGGCTTCCGCTGGTCGTTGTTCTTCCTGGCGGAATACTCCGCCATGATTGCGGTCTCTTCCATTGCGGTTACGCTCTGGCTCGGCGGCTGGCTGCGGCCGTTTCCAAATCTGTTAAATGGCGCAACCTGGGATCTCGTATTTTCACTCTTCCCCGGCGTTACGTTCCTGTTTTTCGCCGCGATATGTTTCTACAATACAGTCCGCATGCCGAAGCATCCGCTTTTCCGCATTCAGACCATCGGCCTCGCCGGATTTGGTTTCGTTCTCGCATTGATCGGCATGGTTCTGTTCGTTCCGGCCGTGAGCATGCGAGTCCAGGACATTTTTTGGTTCTCGGCGAAAGTTGCCGGTTTCATGTACATGTATATCTGGTATCGTGGCACGTTCCCGCGTTACCGTTTTGACCAGCTCATGCAGATGGGATGGAAGGTTCTGCTGCCCCTGGGTTTGGGCGTTCTCGTTCTGACCGCCAGTGTAGCGCTGCTGCAACAAAAAATATGGCACCCGTAGCCACACCATTTTTCTTTTATCTGTTCGCCGCGATCATGCTGATCGGCGGCATTATGGTGATCACGCGCAAGAATCCGGTGCATTCGGCGCTGGCGCTGATTGTCACGTTGCTGGCGCAGGCGTCGATTTATCTGATGCTTTATGCCCCGTTCGTCGCTGGCGTGCAAATCATTCTCTACGCCGGCGGCATTATGGTGTTGTTCCTGTTCGTCATCATGCTGGTGAGCATCGACCGATCCATGAAAGAGCGGCAGTTCAACAGTCAATGGGTGGTAGGACTGATTGCGGCTACAGCCTTGGGCGGATTATTTATCGCCGTCTATACGAAAGGGCCGAGCATCTTCCCGGACCACGTGCTGCCGATAGTGGAGAACGACAACACGCAGAAGATAGCGACAATGTTGTATGGACAGTACATGTTCGCCTTCGAGATCGCCTCGCTGCTGCTGCTGGTCGCGATCATCGGAGCGGTGGTAATGGCAAAGAAGAAGATCTGACCTGAGACCGAGGACCTAAGAACAAAATCTGTTATGCAATCGATGCTGCACATCACGACGCTACATTATCTGGTACTGGGCGCAGCCCTGTTTCTGCTGGGAGTCATCGGCGTGCTGACTCGCCGCAACGTGGTCATCGTCCTGATGTCAATCGAACTGATTCTGAACGCTGTGAACCTGAACCTCGTCGCTTTCTCGCGCATCTGGGGAGGACTGCACGGCCAGGTCTTCGCCATTTTCGTAATCACCGATGCTGCCGCGGAAGCGGCGGTCGGTCTTGGCATTCTTATCGCCTTCTTCCGCAACAAGGAGACGGTCAATATAGACGAAGTGAACTTGCTGAAGTGGTAAGAACCAGCTCTTAGCTATTAGCTCTTGGCTCTGAGCCAAAGCGCTTGAGCTAAGAGCTAAAAGCCAATAGCCAAAAGCATGTTTTTTCTAACCCACATCTGGCTGATTCCGCTGCTGCCGGCTTTCGGCGCGGCCATCATGCTCTTCTTCGGCCGCAAACTGCAGAAGGCCACCGTCAGCGCCGTGTGCGTGGGCACCATCGTTCTCGCATTCCTCATGGCCTGCGGTGCAGTCTGGCAATATTCAGCCTGGTCATCCACGCCCGAAAATTTCCACAAGCCCTACCAGACCATCCTCTACACCTGGCTCGGCACCGACACTGGTCATATGAACTATGCGACCCATGAAGGGTCGCAAGCCGCATTCCAGGCAGACGCCGGTTTTCTGCTCGATCCACTTTCCAGCATCTGGTTGCTGTTCGTCACCGGCGTCGGCATGCTGATCCATATTTATTCCACCGGATACATGGCGCATGAAAGCGGTTACTACCGCTTCTTCGGATACCTCAACCTCTTCATGTTCTCCATGCTGACGCTGATCTTGGCCAACAACTATGTGCTCATGTTTGTCGGCTGGGAAGGCGTGGGCCTGTGCTCGTATCTGCTGATCGGTTTCTATTTCCACCGCAAGTCCGCCACCGACGCGGGAAACAAGGCTTTCATCGTGAACCGCATCGGTGACGCCGGATTTCTGCTGGGGATGTTCTTCATCGCGTGGATATTTGGATCACTACGCTTTGTAGATGTCACCATGTTGGCGCGCCATAATGCCGCTGCCTGGATGGGAAATCCCTATATCACCGCAGCCACGCTCCTGCTCTTCGTCGGGGCCTGCGGCAAGTCGGCGCAGCTTCCACTCTATATCTGGCTGCCCGACGCCATGGAAGGCCCCACGCCGGTTTCCGCGCTCATCCACGCTGCCACCATGGTTACCGCGGGCGTCTACATGGTCGCACGCTCGAACGCGCTGTTCGTCCTGGCGCCAAAATCGATGCTAGTCGTAGCAATTGTGGGCGCTCTGACCGCGATCTTCGCCGCCTCCATTGCCCTCGTCCAAAACGACATCAAGCGCGTGCTTGCCTACTCTACCGTCTCGCAACTCGGCTACATGTTTCTCGCGCTTGGCGTGGGAGCATTTGCCGCCGGCGTCTTCCACGTCTTCACGCACGCCTTCTTCAAAGCACTGCTCTTCCTCGGCGCAGGCTCGGTGATTCACTCCATGAGCGGCGAGCAGGACATGCGCAACATGGGCGACCTCGGCCATCGCATTCCCACTACGCACCGCACCATGTTCATCGCCACACTAGCGATCGCGGGCATCTTCCCGTTTGCCGGTTTCTTCTCGAAAGATGCCATTCTCTGGGAAACCTGGTCGCGCGAGGGCGGAGCTTACCGCTTCCTCTGGTATATCGGCTACGCTACCGCGTTGATGACAGCCTTTTATATGTTCCGCCTGATGTACCTGACGTTCCATGGCCGCCCGCGCATGAGCCACGAGGTCGAGCACCACATCCACGAATCGCCTATCTCGATGACGGCTCCGCTCGTCGCACTCGCGCTCTGCGCCATCGTCGCCGGATGGCTGGGCTGGCCGCACAGCCTGGGCGGTTCTGACCGCTTCACGACATTCCTCGAACCCGTCTTCGCCCCCGAATCTCAAGTCCTTACGGAAGAAGGCCGGGCGGGCCAATTGGCGGCCGGTGCGAAAGAAGAAGAGCACAACACGGGCACGGAGTGGTTGCTGATGGGCTTGTCGCTGGCTGCAGCCGGTGCGGGATGGGGAATGGCCTGGAAAAACTATCGCCATGCCGACAAAGGTTATACCGAGCCCATCGCCGCCGCCGCCCCGCCCGTCTACGACACGTTGCTCCATAAGTATTACGTGGACGAAGCCTACGACACCGTTTTCACTGGACGGCGCAAGTTGGGCGACGTCCGCCTCGGCGTGCTGGGACTCGGCGAAGCATCGTCATGGGCTGACTCGCACGTGATTGATGCGGTCGTCAACGACGTAGGCTGGATCACACGCCTGACAGCAACAATTTCCAGTTGGTGGGACAAGTGGATCATCGACGGAATCGGTGTCAACGGTCCCGCTATTCTGGCGCGCATGCTCTCGTATCCCGCGCGCCTGTTCGAATGGGGTCTGGTCCAGTGGTACGCGCTGGTGATGACCGCGGGATTGGTAGGTTTCGTGTTCTATTACGTGTATCACTGAAATGCAGCTTCTAGCTGCTAGCTCCTGGCGAGAAACGGTGGCTAGTAGCTAGCAGCTAGAAGCTAGAAGCTGAACTTCATGCAAAACCACATACTCTCGATCATCCTCTTCACGCCGCTCGTAGGCGCGCTCGTGCTCTTGTTCGTTCCCAAGGAGAACAAGGACGCCATTCGCTGGATCGCGAATCTATTCTCGCTCGGCGGATTCCTGGTATCGCTGCCACTCGTCACGTGGTTCTGGGCGCAGCGCTTCGAGCCTGGCTTCAAGTTCATCGAGGGCACGCCCAATAACTGGATTCCCTCCATCGGCGCGGGCTACGTGATCGGCATCGACGGCATTTCTTTCCTGCTCATCATGCTCACCACGCTGCTGGGCTGGATCTCGATCCTCTCTTCCTGGACCGCCATCGAGAACCGCGTCAAGGAATATTACGTTTGGTTTTTAATTCTTCAAACCGGCATGCTCGGCGTCTTCATGGCGCTCGATTTCTTCCTCTTCTTCGTCTTCTGGGAAGCCATGCTGGTCCCGATGTATCTGTTGATCGGCATCTGGGGCGGTCCGCGCAAGCTCTACGCCGCGATCAAGTTCTTCCTCTATACATTGGCCGGCTCGGTGCTGATGCTGCTGGGCATTCTGTTTCTTTATTTCCACCACCATGTTCTGACGGGGATCTACACCTTCAGCCTCACAGCACTCTACGAGACCGCCCCGAAAATCTACTCTGACCCAGCCTACGGCCCTACCGTTGCGACACTTCTGTTCTTCGCCTTCTTCTTCGCTTTTGCCATCAAGGTGCCGATGTTCCCCTTCCACACCTGGCTGCCCGACGCTCATGTGGAAGCGCCGACAGCAGGCTCGGTCATTCTGGCGGGCGTCCTGCTGAAGATGGGGACGTACGGTTTCATCCGCTTTTCGCTGCCGTTCTTCCCAGACGTGCTGATGCACACCAAAGTGCGCGGCTTGATGATCGCTCTCTCCATCATCGCCATCATCTACGGCGCTCTAGTCTCGCTCATGCAGAAGGATATGAAGAAGCTGGTGGCGTACTCCTCCGTCAGCCATCTCGGTTTCTGCACGCTGGGCATCTTCGTGCTGAACTCCGCGGGCCTGAGCGGATCGGTCTTGCAGCAGATCAATCACGGCATCTCCACCGGCGCGCTCTTCTTGATCGTCGGCATCCTTTACGAACGTCGCCACACTCGCGAGATCGCCGAATACGGCGGCATTTCCAATGTAATGCCCGTCTACGCCACCATCACCATGATCATGTTCCTCTCCTCGATGGGACTGCCGCTGCTCAACGGTTTCGTCGGCGAGTTCACCATCCTGCAAGGCACGTTCATGGAGAGCTGGCGGTGGGCGGCATGGGCCGTCCCCGGCGTCATTCTCGCTGCCGCGTATCTCCTGTGGCTCTACCAGCGCGTCTTCTTCGGCCCGGTGACGAATCCGAAAAACGAAAAGCTGCACGACCTTACGCCGCGCGAAGTGCTGACCTTCGCGCCGCTGCTCATCATGGCCTTTTGGATTGGCCTCTATCCCAAACCGTTTTTCCAGATTCTTGAGCAGCCCGTAAATCAGATCGTACAAAACGTCCACAATCCGCGGTCTGGAGCACCGGTGAATGCCGCTCTTCCTTCGGGCCTTCATCCTGCCGTGCAGCTTGAAGCGACGGCTGCACCTGCGGCCACTACTGTCTCCGTAACCAATCCGTCTGTCACGGCGCAATCAATCAGGGGAAAGAACTAGTGGGCGCGCTCGCATTCAACGGGAACGACTACTTGCTCGCCCTTCCCATCACTCTGCTCACTCTGTTTGCTCTCGGCATTCTCCTTATCGATCTCATGATCCCGCCCGAGACCAAGTGGGCCAATGCCGTCACCGCTTTCATCGGCGTCCTTTTTGCCACCGCGGGCGTAATAAAGATTCAACTCTGGATGCAATCGATCCACTTGCCTCCGGGCAGAGGCTGGCCGGCCATGATGGGCGCCATGTACGTGGACCGCTTCGCCCTTTACTTTTTCTACCTCTTCCTCGCGGGTGCAGGGGTTACCATCCTCATGTCCGTGCGTTACATGACTACCGAGCATGAAAACCACGGCGAGTATTACACCCTGATGTTGCTTTCGGTTGTCGGCATGATGTGCATGGCCGCAGGTTATGACATCGTGCTCATCTTCATCGGCCTGGAGTTGATGGCCATTTCCACCTACGTTCTCGTAGGATTTCTGCGCCGCAACCGCCGCTCCAACGAAGCTGCCCTGAAGTATTTGTTGCTGGGCGCGTTCTCGTCCGGCATTTTTGCCTATGGTCTGTCGCTGCTCTACGGTCTTACCGGAAGCACGAACCTGGGCGAGATCAGCCGCGGACTTTCGCGGCTTCTCATCAGCGACCCGCACAATCCGGTCGCGATCGTTGCCTTACTGACCACGATCACTGGCCTGCTGTTCAAGATTGCCGCTGTCCCTTTTCACCAATGGGCTCCCGATGCCTACGAAGGCGCTCCCACCTGCATCACCGGATTCATGTCCGTAGCCGTCAAGGCCGCGGGATGGGCAATGCTACTGCGCATCCTCCTCTGGGGGCTATTCCCCATGCGTTCCGTCTACGTTCCGCTTCTGGTTTTTGTTTCCATCGCCACCATGACCGGGGCGAACTTCGCCGCCCTCACCCAAACCAACACCAAGCGCCTGCTCGCTTACTCTTCCATCGCGCATGTCGGCTATATGCTGCTCGGCCTGATTGCTGGAACCGTTACCGCGCTCAGTCCCGACGGCATCAAAGGCATCCTGATTTATCTGCTGGTCTACACTTTCATGAACCTCGGCGCCTTCGGCGTGATTACTTCGTTGCGCCATCGCAACGTAATCGGCGACGAACTTGACGACCTCAACGGCCTTTACTCGCGCGCGCCCGTCGAAGCCGTCCTCATGCTCATCTTCCTGCTCTCGCTCGCTGGGATTCCGCCCCTGGCCGGCTTCTGGGGCAAATACTTTATCTTCCTCAGCCTCATCGAAACCGGACACTACGCGCTGGCCTCTCTGGGCGTACTTTATTCTGTCTTCGGTTTGTATTACTACCTGAAGATGGCCAATGCCATGTTCATGGGCCAGCCCGAAGAACGAGGTGCGCTGCCGGTGAGTTGGACCATGCGTGCCGCGCTCGCCGTAACCGCATTCGCCACACTTTTCATCGGAATCATGCCCGACCGCTTCATCCAGGCGGTGAACTGGTCGCTGGGCATAGTGCAGAATCCCACGCTGGCGAAGCTGATCCATTAAGTGTGAAGCCAAAGATACCCATGTGGGGACTGCCGACTCGGCTGTCCAGGCCAGAGCGAAGCTCGGACGGGCTCATCGCTGCCGATTGCAGACTAGCGTAGAATCCGTTTTGCTAGCCTGATCCGAAATGTGCCCCACCGATCCAGATCCCGAGAGCGATAACTCCGACCGGAAGGAGAACTTCTGGGTCCAGGCCGCCCGCTACAGTCAATTGGCATTTATTTTTCCCGCCGCTCTCGTGGTGGGATGGCTGATCGGTGCAGCACTCGATCGCTGGCTGCACACCACGTGGCTTTATTTGGCCGGCATTCTCTTGGGCATCGCCGCCGGTTTCATCGAACTGATCCGCGCCGCTTTGCGTGACACGAAGTGAGCCGCGACCGTGGACCGAAATTACCGTCCGTACCACGCTGCCTATCGCGTACCATGGTTGCGGCACAGTGTTTGCTGAACAACATTTGCTAGCCCGTGTCATCAATGCCCGCCCAACTACAAACCGAGCCCAACCCTGCTCAGGCCGCCGCGGCGGAACACTTCTATTCCGGCGCTCTCCTCCGCATCCGCCGTTTCATGATTGTGCTCGCTCCGTTGCTGGTTGCGGCCGCTTGGTGGAAGTACGGCCTGCGTCCCGCCCTCGGCTTCGCCTTCGGTTGTGCCATCGCCTATCTCAATTTCCACTGGCTGAAGCGCGTGATCGCTGGTTTTGCCGATCGCGCGACCGGCGCGCCCACCTCGCAATCCGGACAGGGAATCGTCTTTCGTTTCCTGCTGCGTTACGCTTTGATGGCTCTGGGCGCCTATGTTATATTGACTGTTTCACCCGCGAGCCTGAATGGGCTTCTTGCGGGCTTATTTTTGCCCGTTGCCGCCATCGGCTGCGAATCGGTTTACGAACTGTACGCAGCATTGGCTCGTGGAGTCTAAGCGGAGAGCCGGTCCAGCGAAGGAAAATTAGGAGCTAACAGTTAGAAACAGCTTTATGCCTGAACAACTCTGGGTCACTCAAATCCTGAACCATCTGTTCGCAAGCCCTGTCACGTCGCTGCTGCGTACATTGCACATGGAGCCTAAGTACCCAGCGGCGCCCATTCCAAACTCGCTCGCGATGGAGCTTCTCGTCTTCTCGTTTCTGCTGGTTCTGTTTGTGCTGGTCCGTTCCCGCCTCTCTGTGGACCGTCCCGGCGCGTTGCAGCACACTTTCGAAGGCATCGAGGGATTCATCCGGGACCAGAGCGACGAGATCATCGGCCATCACAGCGAACCCTATACAGCGTTCCTGTCCGCGCTCGGCTTCTTCATTTTGTTCTGCAACCTCATTGGCGTGATTCCCGGCTTCGAGTCGCCTACCGCCGTGCCCATCGTTCCCTTGGGCTGCGCCATTTGCGCCTTCGTGTACTACCAGGCTCAGGGATTCAAGCACGCCGGAATCGGCTACCTGAAGCATTTCCTGGGACCATCGGACGCGACGATGTCGATTTTTATCCGTCTCCCGCTCGCCTGTTTGTTGCTGCCGATTGAACTGATCAGCCATTTGGCACGCGTTCTTTCACTCACCATCCGTCTCTTCGCCAACATGTATGCGGGGGACATGGTCACGTTGGTTTTCATCTCTCTGGTGCCTGTTGGTGTTCCCATATTGTTCCTTGGTCTCCACATCGGCGTGTCACTTCTGCAGACCTATATTTTTGTCTTATTGACCACCGTGTATCTTTCGGGCGCCGTCGCGGAAGAGCATTAGAGTTTGGATCTTCAGTTTGGATACTGGAATTGTTTGGAGATGTAAGCCGTTCAGCGTGAGGGCGTCTGTACGGGATGACGTCAACCACCCACTGGCGGTATTTCATACGAGGAGAAACACAATGGGTAAGTTAAGCAAATTGTTCATGGCACTGTCTGTACTCTCGTTCGCCGTCCCGGCCTTCGCGCAGGGCGGAGCCGAGAGCGGAGTCAACTGGGTTGCCATCGCCGCCGGGTTGTCCATGGCCTTCGCTTCCGGCATCTGCGCCCTGGCGCAGGGCAAGGCGACCGCCGCCGCCACTGAGAGTCTGGCCCGCAATCCAGCCGCTCGTCCCGGCATTCAGCTGGCTCTGATTCTGGGCCTGGCCCTGATCGAGTCGCTCGCGCTTTACACGCTGGTGATCATCTTCGTCAAGGTGAAGTAAGCGTCTCCATCACACAATCTGGAACGCAAAAAGCCTCTGCTCGCAGCAGAGGCTTTTTGTTTCTTCTGGATTTCTTTGGGAATGCCTGCCGCTAGATTTTCCGCTGCCCGCTCCACTGTTGCTCTTTGTTCTTCGCTGGTTGGTTCAGCGCGTCCACCAGTAGTCGGCGCAGGCGGTAACGGCTTTCCAGGTCGGTATTGACGATCTCGAACCCCACTTCATTCACCCGCGCCCGCCGCAGCAGCACATGCGCCCGGATCTTCGACCGCATGCCCAGAGAAATTTCCAGATCGGCCTCGCTGCCAATGCGCAGATTATCTTCCTTCGTGCCCATGCCCCCGCCCAGGCTCAACTCGCGGATCAGAATCTTCGACTTTCCCCACGAACTTCCAATTACGGCGCTAACCGTACGCGAGAGCACCATCCGTTCGTAACGACGTTGCCGCACCCACGGACATGCCGGAGCCGTATCCAGAGGCGCAATCGCCAGTTCCGCCGGCTCGATGCCGCTATCGGAGAGAATCTGCCCGCTGTAGCGTGGGTCGGTCTTGGACATCGACTGCGCCGCCGCAATCCGCAGTTCGCGGTGATGAACCCAACCAAAAGTTTTCTTCGCTTCCACAATCTCGCGCAGCAGCGATAACGACTCGATATCCTTGAGCCGCCCCAGTGACTCGATCGCCTTCAGTTGCACAAACGGCGGGCGCGAAGCCGTTTCCCCCGGCTTGGCCATGGCCACCAGCGGCGGCGCCGCCGTAATATCCCCGCTCATCCCGATTTCATCAATCGACTCCGGCAGCACCACCGAATCCAGCTGTTCCGCCAGTTCCAGCAGCGTTCGCCCGCGGTCGGGTGCGGCTCCGTATGCGATCTGGCGAACCACAATGTCGTGATAGAAGCGATTCCATTCCGGCAAGCGCGTCGGCAACAGCTCCAGCAACGTGCCCACGTCAAGCCGGCTCAACAGCCCCACCACCGCCGAGGCCTGCCGTGGCTGCCCGGTGCGCAGAATTTCCCGCAGTTGCGCCAGAGCCGGACTTCCCATCTCCCTGACTAAATCGACCATCCGATCGCACTCGTCCCGCCGCATGCACCGGAAGAACCGGTCGGCCAGATGTTCGGCCCCCGATTGGCAAGTTCGCCGCAAGACCACCAGCAGCTCTGCGGGTACCGGATCGTAGTGCAATGCTTCCTCAATGAATTCCGGAATCCGGTTTTCCACGCCCACGCGCGGTCGCAAGTCGTTCACCATCACCGGACGCCGCTCCTGCAGCATCTCCATCCCGCTGCATACTTCGTTTACCGCCTGGTAATTCTTGGCCTCGCTGGCTTCCTGGCTCAGGCGCACGAAAGCCGCGCTCAGCAGGCTTTGCAGTTCAGGATCTTTCTCCACACACAACTGCTGGCTTACGCTGTGGATTGCCTTACCCATCGCTTCGCCGCCCAGCCGGGAATAAAGGTCCGCCAGTTGGCTCAATCCAATGGCCGTCTTGCGCCGCGCTTCAGCCTCTTTCGTGTCCAGGCAACCAGAATAATTGTTCAGAATCTCGGTCGACGTTTGCTTGTCGTCGCGGTCGAGAAGCACTTCCACGAACTGGCGCAGATTGCGCGGCGGCACGCACGGAGCCTCATTCGAGAGCAGTACCGTCTTCTTTCCCGACTCCGGCACTTCCGACCAGAACATCCGGTCCAGGATGTCGGCGTGCGACTCCACCAGGATGCCCGCCTTGTTCATCTTCTCTTCTTGCAACTTCAGAATCTGGCGCAGCGAGTCCATCTGCCGGCTCATGTGCTCCATCATCTGATGGACGGCATTCACCTTCACTTCGCCTTTCGAGTAGCGCTCCAGGGCGAAGCGAATCGCCATATGCTCGGCCGCCTTCATCAGCAGCGGCGTGTCCTGTTGCTCCGTAGTTACCTTGGCCGCCAAGCTCCCCAGCAGTTGCTGCAGGTTCAGCCGCGTGTTCGGGTCGGTTTCGCCCAGCTCTTTCTGCAAGTCTTCCGGACGAGCGCTCGGATCGCCCTGCACCTGCCCGAATCGAGTCAGCAGCCGGATCGCCTGAACCACCTCGGCTTCCTGCAGCGGCACCACACCACCTTCCCACGCCGGTGCAGTCCCCGTTCCAGCACTGGCCGCGGTTGCTGGCCCCGCAACCCAATGGCCGGGACCGGTGGGAACGCTTCCGAACGGAACCCCAGCTCCACCGCCTTGGCCTCCACCCCCGCCACCTGAATTGGCGCCTTCCGCCGCTGCGATCAACTGCAGCAACTTCTGCGGATCGTTCAGCCATTGCTTGAATTCCGGTCCCAGAGTTTGCGCCGCGATCTGCGCCGCCACGCTGATGTCGCCCGTCAACGGGTCGGCTGCCACAAACTTCACTTCATTGATCTTGATCGTGCTCTTTTTACCGCCGCCACTAAGCGCTTCTTTGATCTGCTTGGCCACATCCTGGGCTTTGGAGCCGGCCAGCGTAAAAGCGCGTACCAGCCGCGTGAAGTCTTCCACGGTCACATCTTTGGAGAAGTGCAGGCTGGCCAGGCCGGCCGTGGTTAAGAGCTGTCCAAAGCTTCGCTCCGTCTGCCCAGTTTCCAGCGGAATCCCATCCAGCAACAATTTGTTGTCGGAAACCCCCAGCAAAAAGCCGCCCTCTCCCGCCACGGGCAGACCCTGCTGCAGCTCATTCCAGGCGATCTCGAACTGCGCTTCCGTCCGCTTATGATCGGGGCCGTACATCCGCGCGTACTTGATCAGGATGTTCAGGCTGTGTACGAAGGCGCGCGCGGAGGCCGCCCGGTTTGCGTGAAATGTGGTTGCGTCGTTGATAAAACACCCCTAAACCGCAGCTCTGGCTTGGTATAGAGAGACTAAATCCAACAGGTAAGGCCTGCACATTACGGAAGTAATAGAAAAACTGGCAAGAGATCAAGCCCCGCCGTTGTACCCTCGCGCCTCCCGCAGCGGCGGCGAGCCCACATCCCTAGCCTCCGAATGCCTCCTGCCACTGGCATTTAGCCCGAACTGCGGCGAGAATGGTGACGCTCCATTTATCTTTATCTCGTTGGAACTCTTGTGTCTCTTTCAACTACTCGCACAACCCGTCCCAGGAAAATAACCGGCCTGCGTTACTGGATGTTACGAGTTTTGGACGAATGCAAGCACGTCTCCGCCGATTTCAGCCCCGATCCCGTTCACGATTTGCGCGTCTCTCTGCGCCGCTGCCGCTCCCTGGCGGATGGATTGATCGCGCTCGATCCCGATCCCAACTGGAAGGCGATGAAGAAAGCCGGCAAACGCCTGTTTCAGCGCCTCGGCGCCCTGCGCGATGTTCAAGTGATGATGGAGTGGGTCGAGAAGCTAGAGCGAACTCGTGTGGAGCGGGCGCCCTCGCCCGCTATGCCTGCATCTGAACAAATTCCTGAGGCCGCGCAAGACGAATCCAACTCGCACTCTAGTGCCGGCGATCCCGCCACGCAGGCCCTGCTCGAAATCCTCCATCGTCGCGAACAAGAACAAAAGCTGGAAGCCCAATCAGCTCTCGAAGAGTTCGACCACAAACAATGGCGTCAGTGGACTAAGTCTCTTCCCGCCCGAGCCGTTCGCATTCGCCCAGGCAGCGCGCTCTTCAAGCATCTCGCTCTGGAGCGCTGGACCGCAGCGCGTGACCTCCACAACCTTGCCCTGCGCAATCGTTCCCAGGTTGCTTTCCACACCCTGCGCATCGGCATCAAACGCTTCCGCTACATCGTGGAAAATTTCCTTCCCGCGGAGCACAAGGCCTGGAGCGACGATCTCAAGCAGATTCAGGACTTACTCGGCGAAGTTCATGATCTCGACGTGCTCTGGGCCACTGCCGTCTCCTGCCATATTTTTCCCCATCAGGATTCGCGCCAACGCTGGCACGAAAGAATTGTTGTTGAGCGCGCCAAACGAATCGATCGCTACCGTAATAAAATGACAGGCCCGGATTCTCTCTGGCAGGTATGGCGCGCCGCGCTGCCGCAAGGCAAGCAGGTTCAAGCGCTAGCCACCCGCCGCATGAAGCTCTGGGCCAACGGCCTCGATCCCGATTTTCCACACTCCGAGCGCGTCGCCGGCCTTTCGCTTCAGCTCTACGACAGCCTCCTTGCCACCGGATGGCGGCCTTCGGTCGACGCCGCTTCCGCCCGCTCCAGCCTGCTCGCCGCTGCTCTCCTGCACGATGTCGGCAAGTCCAAAGGCGAGAAGGGCCATCACAAGACTTCCTTCGACATGATTCGCGCCCACGGCAACCCGTTAGGCTGGAATCCCGCGGAACTGCAGCGCGCTGCCATCGTCGCTCGCTTTCATCGCGGAGCCCTGCCCACCAGAAAGCACCAGGCCCTGCGCGATCTCCTCCCCGACGAGCAGAAAGCGACGATCCAGCTAACCGCCATCCTGCGCCTAGCCAATGCCTTGGACGCCGCCCACGACGGCCACATCCGCCGCATCCAATTTGAAAATGTTCAGATTAGGACGAAAGGGAACGAAGCCGTGATAATCGCCGCCGAAGGCTACTCGCCCCTGGGCCCATCCGCCCAAACCATCGCCGCCGAACGCCATCTTCTGGAAACCGTTCTGCACCGCCCGGTGGTGATTAAACCGATGAAAAATCCATCGATTCGAATCCATCGTACGACTGCATTTGGGTAGGGCACGGCCCTAAGAGCTTGCGGAAAAACTCGATGTGATTTTGAGTGGCGTAGCGCTCCAGCTCACGGCTGCCCTTTTTGTGCGCTGTCATCTTCTGCCGCAAGACGCTGCTTGAGCGGCGCGACCAGCGCGCGCTGAAACTCATGATAGTTGGCGAAGAATCGCCATTTCACTTATTGACCTAGACGAATTGGCCCGGTGACTCGGAAACTATCCAAAAACGGACTTCCGGGAAATCGATGGTAATGTCCCCGAAGAGGACTTCTGGCCTGCTTCGCCAAGGTTCGTTCCATGAACCATAGCTGAACGCAAGCCGACTTCGCATTACTAATCTCGTGATGGCTAGACCGGATTACTTCCGGATTGCCGACAAACCTGAAACTACTCCGTTCGTGGATCAGCGCGATTTTCGACGCAGGTCGAGAAGTGAGGCCGGCCAACGTCCCAAGCGCCTTTTGGGGACCCTAAAGCTGACGAACGCTGCGAGGAACGATCATCGCGCCGGCGGGCTGGGAAGGTTGGCTTCGCGGAGAATCGAATTGATCTTGTCGGCGGCATCAGTCTTCGCCGGGTCAGGTGCTATCTCAATGTTCGTCAAAGCGTCTTTACCCGAAGCGTCATACCGCGGCGGATGCGGTTGAAAACCAACAGGGGCTTCGCTGAGGTTGGTTGCATGAAGTTCAATCGAAGTCCGACTCGGGTGCGCATGAACGAGGGTTGCTTTAATTTTGCGGCGCTTATCTGGCGGCAGCCCGGCCAAATACTTGGCAAATGCCTTCTCGGGTTCTGGTTTGGAATTCGCCGCACGAAGTGCGCCGCTCTTCCCTGCCACAGGAACTTTTCTGATAGTCGCCGCCCCGGCTGAAGCTGAAGTGCTGCCTGCCTGCATGTCCCACTTAAGATGTATTTCTCCGCTTACCAGGGGTTGCGAGCGGGCATCACCAAGATCGAGTTCGACAACAAAGCCCGTGCCACGCCGAACTGAGCCAAATTGCGCAAACTGAGGGAACGTTGTGACCTGAATGCCTTCCCCAATTTCCTCCCACACTTCGCCTGCAACCACTGGCGCAGTGTCCGCGGCTCCGGGGTACCAGGGCAGGGTCAAATAGATTTTCCTCAGGTCGGAATCCACAATTTCGCGCGAGGAACAAAATCCTTCGTCCCCCCAATTGCGTCCGAATATAGCCCATTCATCGTCTCCGGGTTCATTCTTCACGTTCACGGCCAGAGCGAAGGTAGGATGAATCTCGCTGCTGCAATAGTGAGCACAGTCCAGGCCCATCATTCCGACCTCGACAATGTAGGCCGGCTTCCCAAGCAATGTGAGCATGTATTCCGCGTCGGCGTCGCTATGATCGACTGCGGTATGAAATGCCGTCCACCAAGGCGTGATAAAGTAGTTGATCGTTTCCTGCGAGTCGAACTCCGTGAGAACGCCATCGGGATTGTCTTGCGTGTACCCCGATTGATCGTCACGGAGTATGTAGATGTTGTAGTCATCATCCCCATACCACGGCTCGTGCTCGTACCATTGTGCTGCGCCACTATAAGTCACGACTGCCCAGTTTTCGTGGTGGCCGTTAACGCCGCTGGTCGGACAAAACGACCCAGGGCTCGGGAAGGACGGCAAGGGCATCTCCTTAGTCTTTTGCGTCGTGCATGGACTGGCCCAGGGCTTTGCACAATAAAACGAGGTGAGGGGTATGGCGGACGGTAGGCCGGGACACGTTGGGCTGTCCTGTAATGCCCACCGCGGATTCAGCGGCAGACCATTGAGGTCCACTGCCTTCCACGTCAGATCAAACGGCGCAACTATGGTAGAGGGTGGGCCTGGTGGTGGCAGGGGACAGTGTGCTGAGCAATTTTTCAGGCAGTTCTCGTAGATTTGTTGGTTTCCCCCCTTGAGCTCCGAGCACACTGCTTTGGCCTCACTGCCGCAAGTTACACATACAGGGGTCCCCGGCTTTGGTGGGCACGCTATCTGCCCGTGAACTGCCACCGATGCCGCTAGCATCAAGCAGGCCAACGCTGGAAAGAGCCTCTGCGACGTGAGCGTTAAGTAATGAAAGATTCGACAGAGCTTGAGTTGCACCATCCCGTCCTCCTTATGTCAACAACTCAGGCCCGGTGTTGCTTCTATTATCAAGTGAGTGCTGAAATAGGCACTCTTTGTCCGGTACCGCTTCCTAATCCCCATTGTTCTTGCAAGTCGTAGTCTGTCCAGCTTCAGACGCTTTGCCGTCCACGTCGTCGCTAACCAAAACAGAAAGCCGGTTAAGTTCTATACTCTCACGCCAAGCATTCGTCAATGTATTGTGAAATACGTATAGCGTTTCAAAATCCGGACATGCTAGGCGGCGCGGTGGTGCCATGCTCGATGCACCTGTCTTTGAGTGCCTGAGGCTGAGCGAAATCCTGTGGGTTTTGTCGTCGCCGAACGGTCACCATTACCGCTACAAACCTGCCGCAGAGCTCAATGCCCCTTCGCGCTTCGTTGTTAACTTCATACAAGTAATTTTAGGAACACCAGATCAATCTCCACACATTCCCAGCGAGCCCAAAATCGCTGGTCCATTCATTAAGCCCCTAGTCTATGCGGTTGGGTATTGTGAGCGGTTGATGGGCTAACCAGAAGTTATCGGTTCATCCCTCGGTTTAGTACCGATAAACGCGCTTCTCGTCACTTGGCTTCCAGCTTGTTGGCAAACCGGAAACTATCCAGAAACGGGCTTCGAGACCATGAGCCTCGAACTCAACGACCATACCGGTGCGGCGTAGGAGGCCGCCCGGTATGGCACATAGTGAAGATATCGAAACGCTCCAAAGCAAGAACAATGCTTTGACTAGCGGACCTGGAGCAGTCGAAGCATGCGGTTCTTCACTCGCTCGGCGCAGCCAGTTCACAAGAATCATACGGCCATGCCATCGACGAATTAATCGGATGGTACTGTTCCGAACCGCGCCTAGCATTTAACCGACCTGTCGTCCTTCGCTACCGGTTCTTTCTCGAACAGAAGAACCTTGCGCCCTCCACCATCAATGTGCGTCTTGCCACCGTGAGGCGTCTCGCCGCTGTTTGAAGTTCTTCCAGAACGTCTGGTTAGGTTCCTAGCAGGTTGATTTGTAATTTCTCGTACCCATGTTCGCGTGCCCATAGGTCCAATGGTATTGTTGCTAGCTCATCTACAACGGCAACTGCCAGCCCCGTTTTCGTCAAATCGATGCTCTTGAGATAGGTATGACATGTGTCACAGACGTCCACACGGACGTGCGCGATCTCGGGCGCTGAATAATATGCCATCTGCGGTTCTCGTTCTTCTCCGCACGCCGGACAATAGATTCTGCGAAAAGCCCATTCGTGAGCGCAGAGCATGCAAATCAGCGACTTTTTCGCACCGTCGCCTTCGCTCCGCAATACGCCGACGGCAGGCTTGCCGCCGCAAAGCGGGCAGGTCGATGGAGTTCCGTCGACAATCGCGACTTCGTGGTGATCCGCCAGATATTCAGCGTACGGCTGAAGAAAAATCCAGGCGAGCACTCGGTCGTAATGGGACGCAGCGTGCGGATCGAGAGATTGGTCCTGCTCGTCATCGTTTGCGCCCGCCGATAATTCCGAATCCCCGTACCAGAAGTTTTCAATCGCGCGCTGCCATGCCGCCGAACCATTCAGTGCCAAAGTGGCGGCGGCCTGGGCAAGAGGCGCTGGCGCAATCTGCTGAATCACCGATAGAAACCCCGGAAACTTCGGGAGAAGGAGAAAGCAATCCAATTCATCCCGCAGAGGGCGATCAGAGGAAATCCTCGGTGAATCCGCAAGAGCTTTCTGGATTTCGCCGTAAACACCCTTCTGAAATGTTGCAACGCGGGCGTAGTAGTGTAGTCCTTCCGCGGAGAACGGGTAAGACGAGGCTAGTTCGTTGGCGCGGCGAATACGGCGATCCCACTTCGCATCGTTCATTGTTGGGGTCGGCGTCTGCCGGTAACCTGGTAGTACCATGTTCGGTGGAAAGTCCACGCCCATGCTCGTGTGACATAACCATTAATCATGGACCCAAAACTGCCCTCTTCAAGGAGGGCGCTCATGTACACGTGAATCAAGAACAATCCAATCGTGATGAGCGCCACGCTCGCATGAATCAGAATCGCGGCGTAGCGAACGAACCGGAGACTCCATGGGAGTGCTTCTGTGTACCATAAGGCAACGCCTGAGAGAAGCAAGAGAATTAGGCTGTAGAAAATTCCCCAGAAGAAGAGTTTTTGTCCATAGTTGAACCGGCCGACCGGCGGGAGTTTGTCGTCCTCGTTCCGGATGTAGTCCGGGATCGCCTTACCCCAGGCGCGATCGGCGTCGTCGATTTTCATGTCGCCGCGCCACTCTTTGAACGTCCAGAACAGTGATGCGGTAAAAATCAATCCGAACCACGGATGCCAGAATCTAGCCGCGGGACCGCCTCCCACAACCGCGGCCAGCCAGTACAGATAGGGCGACCAGAAGGCGAGACCGGTCACGAGCAGGTAGGTATAGGAGAGCGCGCCGATCCAGTGATTCACACGCTCGCCAAACGTGTACCGGACGATCGTCTCTGCGTTTTGGTCTGCGGCATTCGAGCGCGAAACTGCTTCGGTTGTCATAGCCGCCTCCCATCGTCAGCATTCGGCGGAATCGGTTCCACTTTCTTCGGCCCAAATCGCATGTAATGCAGTGCCATGCCGACGATGCCGCCAATCATCGCCACATTCCCCAGCCACTTCAGCGGCGCTTTCCACACCCGCACCGACCAGGGGATCCGCGGATCCTTCGGCAGCCCGCCGTACAACTCCGGATTCTTCGCATCGTGCAGGACATAGATCACGTGTGTTCCGCCCACTCCGGCCGGATCGTAGACTCCCGCGTCCTGGAATCCGGAATTGTCGCGAAGTTGCGCTGCGCGAGTCTCCGCCAACTCTTTCATTTCAGACTTCGTCCCAAAATGCAGGCAGCCCGTGGGGCAGGCCTTGATGCAGGCTGGTTCGAGCCCCACCGACACGCGGTCGTTGCACAGTGTGCACTTAAAGACTTTACGCGAGGGAGGATCGAATTTCGGAATGTTGAACGGGCAGCCGGTCATGCAATACCCGCAACCGATGCAATTCGCCTCCTGGAAATCGACGATGCCGTTGGCATACTGCACGATGGCTGCGTCCGCCGGGCATGCGGCCAGGCAACCCGGATCAGCGCAGTGCATGCACTGGTCTTTTCGCATTAGCAGCATCATGCTGCCATCGGCGCGCTCATGCTCATTGAACTTGATCAGGTTCCAGTAGTTCCATGCCGTCTCCGGCATCGTCTGGTAGCTGTTATCAAAGGTAGTTTCGCTGAACGTGTAACCGTTCCATTCCAGGCAGGCCACTTCACAAGCTTTGCAGCCGATACACGTGGTCGTATCCACCAGCTTGCATACCTGGAATTCGCGGTTCAGACCTTTGCCCGGGACGACTCCGACGTGACCGGAAATTCTGATTAGCTCTGTTGCCGCTTGGCTCATTGTCGTTCCCTATGCCTTCTCAACTTTCACTAAGAAGCCCTTGGATTCAGGAGTGTGAGCATTCGGATCGGTAACAGCGGGCGTCAGCAGATTTGCCGGTGTCCGCGCATTTCTTCCTTCATCCTCATCGATGCCGCGGAAGCCCTGGTGAATCGGCAGCCCGATCTGGTAGACCTTCTTGCCGTCGATCATCATTGGTTTCAGCCGGCGGGTGACAAAGGCTTTCGCGATGTAGGTTCCGCGCGCGCTGATCACCTTGATCTTGTCCGTTCCACGAATTCCTTTTTCGTCCGCCAGCTCCACCGGAATTTCCACGAACGGTTCCGGGATGAGCTGGACGTTCATCGGATTGTTTTTCGTCCAGTAGTGATATTGCTCGGTCAGCCGGTAGGTGGTGCAGACGATGCTGTACTCCTCCGGCGATCCAAACTTGTCGTACGGCGTCTTGAACTTCTTCACCAGCGGATTATTCGACTGATCTGGGTGCAGCGGATTCTTGATCGGGCTTTCAATCGGTTCGTAATGCTCGGGGAACGGCCCGTCCAAGAGCACGCCGATCGGAGCGAATAATCGCCCGACGCCTTCCGGATTCATGATGAAAGGCCCCATGTGATCTTTTGGATTTGAGTCGGGTTTGAAGTCCGGCACGTCGTTGCCGACCCACTTACCCGCCGCTTCGTTCCACCAGACTTGCTTGCGATCCGGGTCCCACGGCTTTCCAGCCGGGTTGCAGGATGCGCGATTGTAAAGCACGCGCCGGTTGGCCGGCCACGACCACGACCAGTTGGGATAAACGCCCATCCCCGATGGATCCTCTGTGCCTCGCCGCTGGATTTGCGATCCGGCTTCGGTCCACGAACCGGAATAAATCCAATTGCCGCACGTTGTAGTGCCGTCGTCTTTCAGCCAAGCAAATCCTGGTAACTGCTGCCCGGCTTTGATCACCTGTCCTGTTGCGTCGTCTTTCAGGTCGGCGAGAGCTTTACCGTTAATCTCCATGGCCACTTGAGAAAGTGGAGGATGAGCGGCATCCGCGTATGCCCAACTCAGATTCAGAATGGGGTCGGGAAACTTCCCGCCGTCCTTCTTATAGAGGTCGCGAACCCGCAGGAAAATCTGCGCAATGATGTCCTGGTCGAGCCTGGCTTGCCCCGGAGGTGGAACCGCGGCATATTTCCAGGTGACCCAGCGTGCGGAGTTGGTCATGCTGCCGTCTTTTTCGGCAAAGCCCGCGCAGGGCAACCTATAAACGGTAGTGTTGATCTTCTTCTGTTCTTCCGCTGTAATGCCCGGCGCTCGCCAGAACTCGCTGGTCTCATCCTCATAGATTTCGCCCACTACCAGCCAGTCGGCTTTCTTCAGGGCATTAATGTTCTTGTTCGTGTCTGGGCCAATCATTACTCCATTCATACCGAAGGCCAACATGCCCTTGATCTTGTCGTTGTACATGTCGTCCCAGATATGGGTCCACGAATAATCGCGGTCGATTTTGGGCAAGTAATTAAAGGCAAATTCGTTTTCTTTTGTCGCAGCATCCCCGTACAGAGACTTAAGCAACGAGACCGCGAATTTCGGGGTGTTCGCGTAGTAATTCATCGAATTCCAGGGAGAAGGTTTGGACGCCGTCGGCGTGGTGCGCTTCAGATAGCCCGCCAAATCCGCGTCGTCGGGAACCGGCGCTTTCAGATAGCCGGGGAGTGAGTCGTACAAGCCGGCCATGTCGGTCGCGCCCTGAATATTCGAATGGCCGCGAAGCGCGTTCACGCCACCGCCTGCTCTTCCGACGTTGCCAAGAAGAAGTTGAATCATAGCGGCGGTGCGGATGATCTGCGTTCCGAAAGTATGCTGCGTCCAGCCCACCGCGTAGATGATCGTCGCGACTTTCTTCATGTCGCCATCTTTGCGGACCGAGGTAAAAAGATCGACGGCCTTCAGGTATTGTTCCTTCGGGATGCCCGTGATCCGCTCCACGGTTTCAGGTGTGTAACGGGAATACTGCTGTTTCATCAATTGGAAGACGCAGCGCGGATGCTGCAGCGTCAGGTCATAGGCGACGTTCGATGGCAACGTCGGCGGCGCTGGAGTCGCGGGGTGTGCGGCTGTTTCCGGACTAGTCTTGCCGACGGGCGCGGAAGTCGCGGCGTCGGTCTTGCCGCTGAAGTCTCCGCCCTCCTGATAATTCCAGGTAGTTTTATCGTAGACGCTCGTCGAAGCATTGAATCCCGAATACAAACCATCCTCGGGAAGTTTGAACCCCTCCTTAACGATGAAGGCTGCGTTTGTGTAGTTGACGAGATATTCCTTGGCGATCCGGTTGTTCTCAATGGCATAGCGGATCAGGCCGCCGAGGAACGCAATGTCGGTGCCGGCGCGAATTTGGACGAAGAGGTCGGCGGTAGAGGACGTACGCGTGAATCGCGGGTCAACGGAAATCAGCTTGGCGTTGCGGTTGCGCTTCGCCTCCATCGCCCACTTGAAACCGCAGGGGTGGTTTTCGGCGGGATTACCGCCCATGATCAACATCATGTCCGTGTTCTTGATGTCGATCCAGCCATTCGTCATGGCCCCGCGTCCGAATGTTGGTCCCAAACTTGAGACCGTGGGGCCGTGTCAAACACGGGCTTGGTTTTCCAGATAAACCAAGCCCAACCCCCTCATGGCCTTGACGGCCAGAAAATTGAATTCATTTGTATCCGTGCAGCCGCCGATGAACGAGATGCCTTCGCAACGATTCACGGTGCGGCCTTGCAAATCTTTCTCGACAAAGGAACTATCGCGCGTTTTCTTGGTCCAGTGCGCAATCTCATTCAGAGCGTCGTCCCAGGAAATGTCCTGCCAGTCCGTTGCGCCCGGGCGCCGGACTTGCGGCTTCGTGAGCCGCCGCGGGTTCAGCATGTCCTGCTCGAGAGAAGAGCCCTTCGGGCATAGCGTCCCGCGGTTGGTGGGATGATCAGGATCGCCTTCGACGTGGATCACTTGCGGCGTGACGTTTTTTGCCCGATCACCGATCGTGTAGATGAGGACGCCGCAACCTACCGCGCAATAGGGACACGTCGAGCGCGTTTCAGCAGCCCGCGCGATCTTTAACTCTTTGAGTTGTGCGTAGGCGGGCTTGAGGTCGAAGCCAAAGACGGTAGCGCCGACGGCACCGACCGTTGCTGCCTTGAAGAAGTCTCTGCGGGACTGTTGCATCGAAATGATCTCCGCGTGTGTCCGAGAGTCGAAGGGCTTTTTAGATTTTCTAGTCTTCGATCATTATGTTTGTCAAGGGATATGAAGGGGGTAGTCATTGCTCGATGGCGTACTCACGGGAAAACCGTTTCAAACCCAGAAATCGGTTTCTGGGAGACAAGGCGCCTGTATTACGCGCTGGAAACAATCGGCGATCCGCAAGTAATCTGTTCGCGGTTGGTCCCGATAAACGCGCTAGCATTCACCAATCGCTGCTCGCGAGAAGCCGACTTCTCGGTACCAATCCGGCCAACTTTCTAGAAGCCCGTTTCCGGACCGGAAGTCATCTCCACTGCAAGCCAACTGGGTGCAACCGGCTGCTTCCTCCAAGAAGCCCGGCCGCTCCAGGCAGTGCTTTCCAAGCCGGAGAATCGCTATCTGGTGCGACAGCTCTGCTGGGTCTTCAGCATTGAGGGGTTGGATACTTATATCCTGGCGCCACGCGATTCCGCGGACTACAGCCTGCTATTGGATGCCCTCCGTTCCAGTCCGTCGCCTTCGGACTTGGATTTGGTCATCGGCATGAAAGGACCCATGGCCCCGTCACAAATGTGCAACGGCTTGATCGTCCCCGTTGTGATCTTCGACCAGATTTACCCGTTCACCCGGGAAGAGTTTTTCAAGGCTATGCCGAAATCAGAGAAGACTCCGCAGAAGGAATATAGCGCCGCAGCCGAAGAATTGTTTGATCGCATCATGCAGATGACCGACAATGCGGGCTCCATGAATCACAACCGTGCTCTCAATTACCTGGTAGTTCGCTACCTCCATCGCATCTCTGAAGCGGTTGCCGAGGCGTTCGCCCGCGACGAGTCGTTGACCGCCGTGGATGTTCGTCCCTCGCCCTTGAGCGGCACGCGCGCAATCGTTGATGCTATTTTTTCTTTCACCAATCGCAACACCGACGTGATCTCGAAACAGTTCGTGCGCGTCGATGTGACCGACGAATTTCCGTTCCTGGTCACCAGGCTGTCGCCTTATTACGACAGGTAAACGCTTACGAGCACAGCTGGGCGGTCCATCTTTCGTTTTTGAAGGGTGCGAGATGTACCGGAAGGAGTTAGAACATGCTACCGGGATTCTCCGCAAGTTCGTCGCTTTACCGAAGCAGGCAAGTGTACCGGGGATCTGGAGCCTGCCCAGCTACCGACATTGCCCAGGTGGCTGGCATAGATGCACAGATCCAACCTGGAGATGTCGTCGTCCCAGCAACTTGTTATCGAGACTCAGCTACTGGGACCGAGGTCTGCTTCGGGAACGGCGGCTTCGAGCCCTGTCCGCCCGGCTGCTTCGGCATTAGCCCGAATTGCTTGTGTATTCGCGGTTGTCCCTCTGGCCAAACTAATTGCAACCTCAGCCCCTTCGGATACATGTTCCCATCCTGTAAGAATCTCCAGACGGATTCCGCCAATTGTGGAACCTGCGGCAACGAGTGCACGGGCGGCTCTATCTGCGCGAACGGCACCTGTCAAACCTGTCAGCAGCTCTGCCAGTCTCAAGTTCAAGATCTCCTACAGGTCTGCCTGATAACACCGGGATGCGCATTAGGTCTCCCCTCCTGGTATCCTTGCTCATCAATTTGCAACCAGCTTTATAACCCCGTCACTTTGTGTCCGTCCACCGTGCAGAATTGCTCCGGCACCTGCGTGAATACCAGCGGCACCGACCCGAACAACTGCGGCAGTTGCGGTCAAACCTGCCCTGCCAACCAAACCTGCCAGAACGGTACCTGCGCTCCCTGCCCCTACCCGACGATATTTTGTAACGGCACGTGTCAGGACACGTCGAGCAATATCTATAACTGTGGCGGTTGTGGCATCGCGTGCGCGTCAGGAGAAACCTGCTGCAATGGCTACTGCACCGACACCAGCAGCGATACTGAAAATTGCGGCGCCTGCGGAACCTACTGTGCGTTTGGCTGGTCGTGTCAAAACGGGCAATGTCAGTGCACCGACCTGTGCAACGGCGATTGCGTAAACTTCAATAGTGATAACAACAACTGTGGTGGCTGCGGGAATGTCTGCCCCAACTCTAAGCCAAGTTGTAATCAAGGAACTTGCGGACCCTGTCCGCCCGGATATTGGGCCAGTGCTGGATACTGCTCCGATCTGCAGACGGACTCGAACAACTGTGGAAGGCTGGGAAACGTCTGCGGCGGAGCTGAAGATTTTATCTATTGCTGTGGAGGCACCTGTACCGAAGTGTTGACCGATCCAGTGAACTGCGGCGGGTGTGGGATTATCTGTGCCCCTGGCGGCACCTGCGTCGAGGGCGTTTGCTCGAACGGGTGCTTGAACTGCGGCCAGTGCCAGACAGCGGATTCGGCGTGCGACGTCTACGAAGGTGAAATATGCTGCAACGGACAATGCAAGAACACCAAGAACTTTCCATCTGACTGCGGGGGATGCGGTAATTATTGTCCCTCGGGCTTGGAGTGTATCGACGGCATTTGCGCACCGGGCGGTTAACAGCCGGGGGGCGCGGGTGCTCTGGTCCTTTTTTTGGAGGGCAAGTCTGAAACCTTATTGCGCGGCGGGGTGTATTTGCGCCTTTTTGGGCCACTCCTCGCCTGCGGTGTTGAGAAACGATAGATTTTCAACAAATGACAGAAAGGATCGAAGATGCGTTTACCTTTATTTAATGCGGAAGCGTCGGTCTATGTTTCCACAAGAAGTTATGCAGGAAGCATGGAGCGAACATCAGATTTCACTTTCCTCAGGCCGGCACAACGCCTTGGAGGGTTGACGGGGCCGATTGCTCCTTGCCCGTATCCATGCCACCGACAGGCAATTCCTACTATTTACGGAATGACTTACAGGTGCGATTGCAGCGGCTCTACCTATCCTGGTGCTGGGGCGACATGTCCGCCCGGTTCAGCGTGGTGTGGCGGCGGCTGTGTAGACATAAGCAGTGACCCAACGAACTGCGGCGCTTGCGGCAATAGCTGCGATGGTGGTTTTTGCGATGACGGCCGTTGCTATGATTTTGAATGAGAGAGCGTGAAACGTGGGCGATGCTCTCTCGGTCGGAGACGGTAGGTATTACACAACAATCATGAGGTCACTGTCGGTTGTCGTAACTTTGCAATTTGCAAACTATATTCATTCACCCCGTCGCTGCGGAAGGGGCCTAGGTTGTAGACGTTCGCGAAGTGTCTGGCCTTCGAGAAATTCTGAAACCAGGAAATGGACCCCGTCCTGCGAGCCAACGTCGTGGATCGCCATGAGGTTGAGATGGTTCAGGGCGCAGACAACGCGGGCGTCCTGCTGAAAGCGGCCCAGACGATCAACGACGCGAGCCAGAAGTCGGCTTGTAGGAAGTTTCGGAAGTTTCACCAGATTGGTACTGGGAAACGCGCTTGTGTCCAGCGAACGATCACTGTTTACCCGGTTGGCCAGAAACGGGCTTCCGGGAAGTTGACACGCCTTAGCCAACCCCTAGTTGGGCAGCTCTGGAATCCACAGGGCCCTGTGACATCTGACCTTGCGGCCCAAACGGAATCAGCAGAACATAGTCAAGGCGGAGGCGGTAAATGCCACTGTCCCAGCATCAGAGCTAAGTGCTTTGCTGCCTAGATTTTACCTGCAAGCTATTTGAAATCTAATATTTAGCCAGCTCACCGCGAGTCCCGAGTGCGTTTACCCTCATGTTTATTGGATTTCCGCAAAATGAGGTGGGTGGGGGGTGGCAGGTCAAAATCAGCACTCATGCTCCAGGAATCGGCGCTGCCAAATACTACCAAAGCCGCTCGCCGCCAATATTTTCCAGGCAGATTTCCACAGGCCGCAACACCAGTAGCTTTCCAGTGACTTCCGCGACACCGCTTCTCCGGATACAACTGTTCTTGCTTCCGGAAGCCAGAAGCCGACCCATGACCCATGCCCAACTAGTCGAAAAAGCCGTCCACTGGCTGCGCCGTTACCGCTGCGGAGTTGTGCTCTCCGAGCAAGCCTGCGCCAGCGGCGAGATGCCCGATGCCATCGGCTGGAAACGCGCCTGCCATTCCGTGCTGGTCGAGTGCAAGGTCACACGGTCTGATTTCTTAGCCGACCGCGCCAAGCCCTTCCGCCTCAAGCCGGAGCAGGGAGTCGGCTGCGAGCGCTTTTATCTAATTCCCGCTGGATTGATTCGCCGCGAAGAGCTTCCCGCAGGCTGGGGATTGCTCGAACACCATCGCGGTAGAATCGAAACGGTTCATCCCTCCGCCAAGAATCTCCGCAGCGCCACCGGCTTCCAATACGAAATGAATCTGCTGCTCGCCAGCCTGCGCCGCGTCGAGGTCCGCGTCGAGCCGCAAAGCATCACCGACTTCCTCAAGTGGAAGAACCGCATGGCCGAATACAACCGCGGCACCCTCCCCGAAGGCCTGAGTTCAGCAGAAGAAGAACTCAATGTATTTCTGGAATCAGATCTGACGTTGTAGTACTGCTGAAAAAGAAGAGCTTACAACTCCCGTCGACCTTCCATCGCTTTCAGCATGGTGATCTCATCCGTGTATTCGATGTCGCTGCCGACAGGAATACCCATCGCAATGCGCGTTACCTTCACGCCCACGCGCTTGAGTTGCTGCGAGAGATAAGTGGCGGTGGCTTCACCCTCGACCGTGGGATTGGTCGCGACGATCACTTCCTCCACGTTGCCCGCATCGACGCGCGTGATCAGGTTCGCGATGCGCAACTGCTCCGGGCCAACGCCGTGCAGCGGCGAGAGCGATCCATGCAGCACGTGGTAGACGCCATTGAAGTGCTTCGTCTTTTCAATCGTCGAAATGTTGGTTGGCTCCTCGACCACACACACCAGCCGCTGGTTGCGCGTCGCGCTGGTGCAATAAACGCAGGGGTCGACGTCGGTGATGTTATTGCACACCGAGCACAGCCGCAGGCTCGCCTTGACGTCGCGCACCGCCGCCGCAAGCGCCTCGGCGTCCTCATCGCTCGCGCGCAGAATGTAGAACGCCAACCGTTGCGCGCTCTTCGTGCCCACGCCCGGCAGCTTCTTCAACTCGTCAATCAGCCGCGACATCGGTTCCGCAAATTTAGACATAAAAGATTGAGTAATTTGGTGATCGGGTCATCGGGCGATTTCACAACCAAAGGAATCTTTGACCGGTGTCCAACGATACGGCAAAATCGCCCGATCACCCGATCCTCAATCGCCCGATTTCTTCACAGCCCGCCGATGCCCATCCCGCCCAGCATGCCGCCCACAGTCGACTGCATCGCACCATCGACCTGACGCGCGGCTTCATTGACCGCGGCGAGAATTAAGTCCTGCAGCATCTCCACGTCGCCAGATTTCACCGCTTCGGGATCGATGCGCAGGCTGAGCAGTTGCTTGCGGCCATCCATTTTCGCCGTGACCGTCCCTCCGCCTGACGAGGCCTCGACCACCGTCTCCTGCATCCTCTTCTGCAGGCTCTCATACTGCGACTTCGCCTTCGACATCAGTTCTTGCAGATTGAATCCACCCATGATGACTTTACCGCTTCTCCTTGTAATCAATTACTGTACGAATTTCGGCGCCGAACTTTTCTTGCAGCCGGCGGACTATGGAATCCTGTTCGGCGCGGCCTCGGCCTCCAACCCCCGAATTCGTCCCGCTGGATCTGGAGGGGTTGCCGTTGCGTTTTTCTGCCGTCGCCACAGAAGCGCCGGGAACGATCTTCAGCTTGACGGCCCGCCCCAGAATGCCGCTGGCGGATGCAATTGCCAGCCGCCTTGCATCTGCGCCCAGCGACATGTCGACCACGGTCTGCGACTCAGACACTTTGATCACCACCTCATTTCCTTCCACCGACCATTCGCCCGCTTCGAGCATCGAGACCAGGATGCGCTGATTGCCATCCGAGAGCGCTTGCAGCACGGCGCTTTGCAGCCTCTCGATGGGCGCGGCGGACACGGCAACTGGTGGTGAGGCCAATTGTGAAACGTGCGGCGCGGGCTGCAGTCTCGCCTCGGGCTGAGGCTCAGCCTGAGAACTGCGTTCAGGTTGGGCCGTGCTTTCGTTGATATCTGCGGGCACGGCAGCGCCCATGATCACCCGCGCCGCCGGACTTCCACCCGCGACTATGCGTGGTCCGCCTGGGGGAACTAAATCCGCGGAAGACTCCTGGCGCGGAGTGCTCTTACGCGCGGAATCGGCTGCAAACGGGGAAACATGATTGGGAGGAACCCCCACGTCCTGAGGACGTCGCGTCTCGAATGCAGCGCTCGAGGGCGCTACAATCGAAGGCCGCGCCACAGGCCTGGACGTGATCGCTCCCGCAACGTTCGACGAAGCGGCCACATCGCTCAGCAGTTGCTCGATGGGAAGCAACCGTTGCGCGTGCGCCATCTTGAGCAGGCCGAGTTCCAGGTGGAAGCGCTGTTCCTGTTTGTATCCCAACTCGCCATGGGTTCGAAGCATGATCTGCAGGTGGCGCGTGAGATCTTCTTCGCCGAACAACTCGGCGACTCGCTCGACCCGTTCCCGCTCTTCACTCGAGATCTGCAGCAGGGAAGAGTCCTTGCCCGCAATCTTAGCGACGGTTGCATTGCGCAGGAAGCGCACCATCTGACGCGCGAAGTGCGTTGGGCTGTGGCCTTCGCTGATGAGGTGGTCGACTTGCCGCAGCACATCATCGCTTGCGCCGCGAGCAATTGCCTGCATCACCTCTTCCAGAATGTGCGCAGGCGCGGCGCCGACCAGGTTGCGCACCGAATCAGCCGTGATCTTTCCCGCGGAGGACGCAATCGCCTGATCGAGAATCGACAAAGCGTCGCGCATGGAACCGTCGCCCGCCTCGGCCAGCAAGGCGAGAGCATCGTCATCGGCTTCGATCTTTTCACAGCCGACCAGATCGCGCAGTTGAGCGACAATGTCGTCGAACTTTACAGCCCGAAAGCTGAAATGCTGGCAGCGCGAGCGGATGGTCTGCGGGATGTCCTCGGGCTGCGTGGTCGCCAGCATAAAGACAATATGGTCGGGAGGCTCTTCCAGCGTCTTGAGCAGGGCGTTGAAGGCGGCGTCGGTAATCTGGTGAGCTTCGTCGAGAATGTAAATCTTGAAGCGGTCGCGCGCCGGACGGTAGCGCGCGGCCTCGCGCAATTCGCGGATTTCATCGATGCCGCGATTGGTGGCGGCGTCAATCTCGATCACGTCGACGGCGTTACCGGCGCGAATTTCGGTGCAGGATTCGCAAATGCCGCAAGGCTCTGCGACTGGCTTATCGGACGATCGGCAATTCAAAGCTGCGGCCAGAATGCGCGCCACAGTTGTTTTTCCAATGCCACGATGGCCGCTGAAGATGTAGCCGTGCGCGGTGCGCCCCTGTTCGAGCGCGTTCTGCAGGGTGCGGGTGACGTGTTCTTGTCCGATAACCTCGGAGAATTTCTGCGGCCGATATTTGCGCGCCAGAACGGTGTAGCTCATGAGCAGGAAGAACGATTATACGTGATAGAAGAGACGATGGGCCGCCGGGATTTGGCTAGTAGGATTTTCATTCTTCTGCATTTTGCTGCTTGCGTCCGCGCGTAAAATGAAAAATAATTGCGTCGACCGTATGCGGCGCTTTCTCTAAGCCGCACCGCGGCGGGAGGCTCGACGCATGATAGGTGGTCGCACGACTTTGCTTTTGGTATTCGGATTCGCTCTCGCTACAATTTGGTTCAGCGTGCCGCAGCCTCTTCGCGCGCAAGCTGCGCCACCCTCGGCGCCCGTTGATGTGGTCATTCAGCACGACGTGCCGGCAAAGATGCGCGATGGCGTTACCCTCTACGCCGATGTTTATCGCCCTAATTCGCCAGGCGTGTTTCCCGTCATCCTCATGCGCACGCCCTACGACAAAAGCGTCGGCTGGGCCGTCTCACCCGCCTTCAGGATGGTGCGACGCGGCTACATCATCATCATTCAGGACGTCCGCGGCCGGTACACTTCTGAAGGAGAATGGTATCCGTTCAGGCACGAGCAAGCAGACGGCTTCGACACCGTGGAATGGGCTGCCGCCCTCCCTTATTCCGATGGCAAAGTCGGCATGATGGGCGCCTCTTATGTGGGCGCGACGCAGATGCTCGCCGCCATTGCCCGTCCTCCGCACCTCGCGGCGATCGCACCCAACATGACGGCGAGCAATTACCACGACGGTTGGACCTACCAGGGGGGGGCGTTCGAGCAATGGTTCGATCAGAACTGGACTTCGCAACTGGCGCAGAACACACTCCAGCGCCTGATCCAGGAAAACACGAATGCACTTGTCGGCGCGCCTACCCTTCCTCTCGCCAACTATCCCGTCTTCAATTTCGGGCAACTGCCCGCTGACATGCAGCTCACTGCCGCGCTTGCGCCCTACTACCTCGACTGGCTGGCGCACCCAGACTACGACGATTACTGGAAGCAGTGGTCCATTGAGGAACATTTTTCAAACATCGGCATCCCCATGCTCCAGGTCGGCGGCTGGTATGACATTTTCAACGCCGGCACTTTGCGCAATTACATGGGTGCGAAAGCCCACGGATCGACTGATGCAGCGCGGACCCAGCAGCATCTGCTGATCGAAATCGGCGGCCACTCCGGTTTTGGCCGCCGCATCGGCGACGTCGACTTCGGTCCCCACGCCATCGAAAACGTGTACACCGACGTCATCCTCGATTGGTACGATTTCCTTTTCAAAGGCATCCGGAACCAATTCGCTACTGACAAGCCCGTCAAACTTTTCGTGATGGGCGCCAACGAATACCGCCAGGAAGATGATTGGCCGCCACCGCAAGCCCAGCCCACGAAATATTTTCTGCACTCCGCCGGCAAGGCGAATTCGCTCCGTGGTGACGGCGCTCTCTCCACCTCGATGCCCAAGTCCGAGCCCTCCGATGCTTATGTTTACAATCCCGCCAATCCAGTACCCACCGTCGGCGGCCCGCTCTGCTGCGACGCCGAACACTACGAGCCTGGTCCGCGCGACCAGCGCTCTGTCGAAAATCGCGACGACGTGCTGATTTATTCCACCGGTCCACTGGCTCGCGACTTGGAAGTGACTGGCCCTGTTACCGCGACTCTGTTCATAAAATCCTCGGCCGTGGATACCGACTTCACGGCCAAGCTCGTCGACGTCGCGCCTGACGGCTTCGCGCGGGATCTTACCGAGGGTATCCTTCGCATGCGCTACCTTGCTTCCCTCGAACATCCCGCGCTGATGAACCCCGGGCAGATCTACGAAATCTCACTCGATCTCTGGGCTACGAGCAATGTTTTTCTCCGCGGCCACTCGCTGCGCCTGGAGATTTCCAGCAGCAATTTTCCGCGTTTCGATCGCAATTTGAATACGGGCGAAGAAATCAAATTCGCGCGCACCTCCGTCGCTGCTACCAATACGATCCTGCACGACGCACAACATCCTTCCGCGCTCGTGCTTCCGGTGATGCCGTCGAAATAGCTGGAGCAAGCTGGTGTAGCCCGACGGCTTGCTAAAACCGGCGCGCAAGCGATAGGCTGGTGCGTCAACCTGGAGTGATGAAGCGGTCTGGTCTCAGCCAAATTTGGCGCGGATCGCAAAGGAGGGTTCTTATGCAATTGAAGGTGGCGACACAAACTAAGGATGGAATTCTGGTGGTGGATTGTATTGGCCGGATTGTATTTGGCGAAGAGTCTTCGCTGCTGCGGGAGACCGTCAAGAAGGCCATCTCGGAAAACAATCGCATCGTGCTCAACCTGGGCGAAGTGAATTACATCGATTCCGGCGGCCTAGGCACTCTTGTGGCGCTGCGAACCACGGCGCAAAATGCGGGTGGCACGATCAAACTGACGAACTTGACCAAGCGCGTGGGCGATTTGCTGCAGGTCACCAAGCTGCTCACTGTTTTCGACGTATACAATTCAGAGGCGGAAGCCATCGAATCCTTCCGCAAGGCGGCCTAGGCCGGACCATAGGTTGCGGTGATGATCGCCTGAATATGATCGGCGGCGATTGAACGCAGCAGCCGCGCCGAGCTTTTTTGAATGCTGCCTTGAATACTTCCTCGAATGCTTCCTCGTATCGTTTTTCTTCTGTGCCTGCTGGTGAGCGCCAGCGGCTTCGTGTCTCCGCCGGTTGCGCTGGCGATGGGACTGGTGTTTGGGCTCACGTTTCTCCATCCCTACGGCGATGAAGCGAAGAAGTTCTCCAGGTTTCTGCTGAAGGCTTCGGTGGTAGGGCTGGGCTTCGGAATGAATTTGCACCAGGTGATTCAGACCGGGCGCAGCGGCTTCGTGTACACCACGTTAGGCATCAGCTTCGCGCTGCTTGCTGGCATGGGACTGGGCATGCTGCTGGGTGTGCAACGAGTACCGGCATTTCTCATCTCCACCGGGACGGCGATTTGCGGCGGGAGCGCCATTGCCGCCGTCGGGCCGATTACGCAGGCCAGCGACGAAGAAATGGCCGTGGCGCTGGGAACCGTCTTCGTGCTGAATTCCGTGGCGCTGCTGATTTTTCCCGCCATCGGCGTGGCCCTCAAACTATCGCAATCGCAATTCGGCCTGTGGGCCGCGCTGGCCATTCATGACACCAGTTCCGTGGTGGGCGCGGCAGCCAAGTACGGAGCTGAGGCGCTACTCATTGCGACCACGGTGAAACTGGCCCGCGCGTTGTGGATCGTTCCAGTCTCGGTTGCAACCGCGATGGTCTGCGGCGCAAAAGCGAAAATTCAATGGCCGTGGTTCATCGCTCTGTTTTGCCTAGCCGCGGTTTGCAACACGTATCTACCAGTTGGAGCGCACGCCTACGCTATCGCGGTGAAAGTCGCAAAGATTGGATTGACCGCCACGCTTTTCCTGATCGGCAGCGGCATCTCGGTGGCGACGATCAAGCGGGTGGGACCTCGTCCGCTGTTGCAGGGAATCATATTATGGTTGCTGGTTTCAGTGGGATCCCTGTGGCTGATTCGCGTGGGATGGATTGCATTATGAAGAAGGGAAGCAACGCCTTGCGGAAGTCGGCAGGGAAGAGACGTCTGGGCGTATCGACTCCGGATAGGTCCTTTTTAGATCGAGTTGCTCCAGATAAGTCATCGAAGATGCGGATGCGCATCGAAGAAGCCATTCGGCGCATTCCCATGGGAAAAGTGTCCACCTACGGAGCGGTTGCGCGAGCGGCAGGACTTCTGCGCGGGGCACGGCAGGTGGCGAAGGTGCTGCATCGTGGTTTCGGATTGCCCTGGCAACGGGTGTTAGGCGCGGGTGGTGAGATCAAGTTGCGCGGCGATTCGGCCATCGAGCAGCGGCTGCGGCTTGAGGCCGAGGGCGTGCGCTTCCGCGGGCGGAAGGTGGATATGAAGCAGTGTGAGTATAAGTTTGGGCGCGGGCGCATAGCGAAGAATCGCTGAGCGAGAGTTTGCGTCATTACGACCACCCGCTATTTTTTGAACTGCTCGTCAATCTCCACCTGATAGCCGGTAACCATCTTGTTGGTTTCATTCGCCATGCCGACGACCGACATTAACTCCTTGAACATGGCATCAGTCATACCTTTTTTCTGCGCTGAGACTGTATGCGATGCGATGCAGTAGTGGCATTGATTGGTTACGCTAACGGCGACGTAGATCATTTCTTTCGTCAGCGGGTCGAGCGCGCCGGGAGCCATGATCTGCTTGATGTCTTCCCAGGTGCGCTTCAGTGTGGCGGGATCGTGCGCGATCGCCTTCCAGAAATTATTGATCCGGCCGGTCTTGCGCGTGGCCATGATGTCGTCGTAAACCGCGCGCACTTCCGGGCTGGCGTCTTTGTATTCGATGAGTCCAAGGGTTGCCATGAGATCTCCAGTTGTGTAAATCAATTCACCGAGAGTCACAGAGACACAGAGAAGAGCAAAGAGCTAAAGAAGTTTTTCTCTGTGCCTCTGTGTCTCTGTGGTGAATAAGGTTTTGTGACACGGCTACTTCGGCAGTTCTCCGCTCAGCAGTTTCTCCAATGCCGCTGCCGGGCAGCGTACGCCTACGAAGAACTGCCCGAACAACGCGTATACCGCGCTGACATGATCGAAGCGCATTTCGTAAATCAGCTTCTTGAAAACGAGCGGATCGTCGGCGAACAGGTCGACGCCCCACTCCCAGTCGTCGAAGCCAATCGAGCCGGTGATGATTTGCTTTACCTCGCCGGCGTAGCGACGGCCCACCAGGCCGTGCTCGCCCATCTGGCGGGCGCGTTCTTCGATGGGGAGCGTATACCAGTTCTTGTCTTCACCGCGCAGCCGATTCATGGGATAAAAACAGATGTAGCGATTCGGAGGAATCTCAGGAAACAGGCGCGGATGCATTGCTTCTCGGTGGCGACTGAGCTTGCATTCGATCTCCGCTTTCCATTGATCGGAGTGCGGTTGGATGCCCTGGTCGATCAGCTCTTTGTAAATCTTCAGCGTGGAGTCATAGAGTCCGAGTTCGATGATGGAGAGATAAGAAGATGTGGATTCGAGGTAGTCACTCAGGCGCAGGCCGGCAAGCTTCAGTTCGGCTTGGTTCAGGTCGGCGAACGAGTTGCGGAAGTGAACCAGCATCAAATCGCCCTTGTGGCCGATCAACGAAAAAAGTGCGGATTGCCCAGTGGAATTCTTTTCCATGTCACCTAGCACCGACGCTGCTTCCTGAGCGATTGTCGATCGTGTTGCGTCGGGCAGGGTTCGCCAGGCCGTCCAGCGGAAGCGCATCATTTGGTGCAGCACGCTGTAACCCTCGGTAGTCAGCGGCACTTCGGGAATTCCGGCGGAGGCGGTTTGCGGCCGGACGGGAGGAGCCGCGGAGGTTGTCACGGGGTTTTCGGGATGTGTGCTCATCGGGTTTCAGCATCTATTGTACGCAAGAGTTGCGGAGCCAGCGAGTCCACGATTTACAATCATGCTGGAACGGCAGCACGTCACATTCATGCGAATACAAACACTGATCACAACATCTTGCGTTCTCCTTCTGTTAGCCGCATCGCTGGCGGCGCAGAGCAAGCGTGTATGGGTGCTGCGCGCACCTGGCGAAGCGGTAGAATACGATCCCGCCACGTTCGCCGAGAAGCAGACGGTGAAGGTTCCAGCGGAGGCCGTGGAGTCGCCGCAGAATTTTTCAGTCAATCATCTGGGGCAGATGTTATTCGCCGAGCCCGCGGCTTTGCCGCTTGCAGAAGGCGACCTAACGGCCGAGGGCAAAGTGTGGTTCTGGGATGGCCGCATGACGACCGCGCTTGTGCGCGAGGTCACCCGCACCACCTCCACTGCGGGATCAAACCTGTCTATCGCCGAATCTGCTCCCGTGCCTTTTCTCGCGGCGGATGGAGCGCATCTTTATTGGTTTTCAAACCAGGCGCGCCGGCTGCAGCGCGATGGCGTGGATCTTTCCACCAAGACGACCTGGCTTAGCTGGCAGACGGATCTCGCCGGTGCTGGGCGTCAGGACGTTGCCTCGATCACGCTGCCCGATTGCTCGTGCCCGACCGGAGGCTGTGAGGAAAGTTGTCCTTATGGCGAGGTCTGGGTTCCCGACGATGGGGTCAGCAAGTTTTTTCTGCTGACGCAATTCGTGGCCGGAAAAACTCAACCTATTTATAAGGCGACCTCTGTGTATGAAGAGAACGCGGGCAAGTGGACGGCGACGCCGCTCGAGCCGCCGCTGCGGCGCGTGCTGGACGCGCCGAATGACGGCACAATCCTGGAGGCGATTCCCGACACTGCCTGCTGCGGCTGGGAGAATCAGAGCAACGATCAAACTCTGCTGCATTTCCAGGGCAAGATGTTGACTGTGTTCGATGAACAGTCTGCATACAAGAATCCCGACTACGACGTGAGTTTCTACACGGAGAACGGCAAGCTGTCGCCTGACCTCGGCTCTGTGGCGTTGACCATCGTTGCAACCTCAAAACCGAACACGCCGATTCAGCTTGCCGAGCAAGGGCAGGCTAACCCGGAAGAATCGCAGCGCATTCGCAAGGCTCTGCTGGATCTTCCGGTGGTCGAGGTGAAGAGCATCGATGCGCAGAGCGGCGAGGATGCTCCACGGCGTATTGCATTTCTGCCGCACGCCATGCTGATGGGCTGGATCAGCGCCAAAGAAATTCTCATCGTCGAAGGACATCTGCTTATTGCTTACAATGTAGCCAACGGTGCACGGCGAAAATCGAGCATCCGCGTGGAGGATGCGGCGCATGTATTCTTACGATGAGAAATCGAATACGAGCGCGGCTCGATCCAGCTTTCTGGCTGTGAACATCTCAACGAAATAAATCCTGCGGCGACGCTCACCGAGGCGCGCCTGGCAGCTCGTTCAGCAGGTCTAACCGGGGGTACCCCACC
>Ga0182015_10000291_pt1 | contig 72325 bp, 60 predicted proteins | sample 712P3MmetaG_FD_120478 | JGI IMG/M metagenome (GOLD analysis project Ga0182015, IMG submission 120478) | Permafrost microbial communities from Stordalen Mire, Sweden - 712P3M metaG | ecosystem: Environmental > Terrestrial > Soil > Wetlands > Permafrost | place: Sweden: Stordalen | collected...
TCCAACCCACGCCCGATGAAATCAAAGACAACGACGGCCTGGCGCTGGCGCGCATCGCCTTCAACTTCAACCGCCGCGATTACGGACGCCTGCGCCAGTTGATTGATGGGTTGAATGGGTTGTGAACGGGCTCAAATGAGCCGCAGGGGATCGCATTCCAATTCACCCAGTTGACTGCGCGCGCCGACAGCGGCGCGGATGAATCGTCACGGTTTTATTAAGGCGGCCTGACAAAAAATCAATAAGGAATTTTGTCAGGTTTTTTCTTCCATTTCGCGAAAACTTTCAATGCTTCCTTGTGGAGCAATTGTTTCATCGGGATTTTCCGTCGTGAAACCGGCAGCGCAATTTCACGATAAAGGAAATCGTCATCGAACTCAATCGCTGCGGCATCTTTGCGCGTATTGGCGTAATAAATTTTTTGCAGCCGCGCCCAATAAATCGCCGCCAAACACATCGGGCATGGCTCACAACTTGTGTAAAGCTCGCAACTGTCGAGTTGAAAAGTTTTCAGTTTTTTACATGCTTCACGAATGGCCGCGACTTCCGCGTGCGCGGTTGGATCGTTTGAAGAAGTAACCCGGTTCCAGCCGCGTCCGACAATTTTTCCGTCGCACACGATGACTGCGCCAAACGGGCCGCCGTGATTTTCACGCATTTTTTGAAGTGAAAGCCGGATGGCTGCCCGCATGAATTTCTCCTTCATAAGGACAAAATTAACGGTTCAACGGAACCAAGAAAAGAGATTTTGTTGCTTTGTTGAAAACATCTCTGCATCAGCGGTTCTCCAAGTCGGATGTCCACTCATCCTTCCGCTATACTTCCTCTCTCCATTCAACAGACCTGTGAACCACAACGCCAATCCACAAACTCTGATTATTCAGACTGACTCTTAACCGGTATTGTGCTAAAAGTAAAATCCGTAACGCCCGCCCCTTTTACGCGGATTATGTGCAGGTTTTTGTTGGACGGCGGCAAAAGATCCACAGGAAGATATGGGCAACTACTCTAATCAAGCCCCGATCGGATGCCACGCGGTTTTGAATTCAACGGTGTCGAGAATCCAATACGGGTCTTCCACTTTCGCGTTGAACCAATCAGCGGATGCAAGCGAATGATTTGAATAACGCTTGAGATTCGTCGCCACGCCAGCTTGGAGTTTTGCGCTGATTTCCGAATTGCCGGCGCCATCTACAATCGCGTTCACGTCCATGTGCGTGGCGATGTGCGGAACAAGTTCGGCACGTTTGCCAGTCAAAATATTGACCACGCCGCCGGGCAAATCGCTCGTCGCCAAAATTTCAGCGAACGTCGCGGTGGGCAGCGGAAATTTTTCGGACGGAATCACAATCACCGCATTGCCGCTCAAAATCACCGGTGCAACGAGCGACACGAGCGCGAGCAATGACGATTCGTCCGGCGCAAGCACGACGACCACGCCGGTCGGTTCGGGCGTGGTAAAATTAAAGTGCGATGTTGCGACCGGATTCACACTGCTGAAAATTTGCGAGTATTTGTCCGTCCAGCCTGCGAAATGTATCAGCCGGTCAATCGCCAGCGTCACTTCACGTTTAGCTTTCGCCATGGTGACGCCGGTTGAACGTGCTATTTCACTCATCAATTCGCTTGCGCGGTTTTGCAGCATCTCGGCGGCGCGATAAAGAATTTGTCCGCGATTGTAGGCCGTCGCTTTGCTCCAGCCATCAAACGCCGCGCGCGCGGCAACTACGGCGTCGCGGAAATCCTTGCGCGAGGCGTGGGCAAAATTGTCGAGGTGCCCGCCTTTCGCCGATTTCGCGGACAGATAACGTCCGCTTTCGCTGCGCGGAAATTTTCCGCCGATGTAGAGCTTGTAAGTTTTTTTGACGTCGAGGCGGTTCATAATCATAGTTCGCAAAATTTAATTTCAGTTCAATCCACCCGGCAATACGCTGCCAATCCCTGCAATCCGCCCTCGCGACCGAAGCCGCTTTCCTTGTAGCCGCCGAACGGACTGGTCGGATCGAACTTGTTGTAAGTATTCGCCCAGACGACGCCGGCGCGCAGCTTGTTGACCATCTTGAAAATCTTGCTGCCTTTGTCCGTCCACACACCCGCGCTCAAGCCGTAAGGAATGTTGTTCGCGCGCTCGAACGCCTCCTCGGGCGTGCGGAACGTCATCACGCTCAACACCGGCCCGAAAATTTCCTCCGACGCCACGCGATGCGCGTGCGTGACGCCCGTGAGAAATGTCGGCGGAAACCAATATCCCTTCTCTGGCAGTGCGCAGTTTGATTGTGTCAGCTCCGCGCCTTCGTCCACGCCGCTTTGCACCAGTTCGCGAATTTTTTCGAGTTGTGGTCGCGAGTTGATCGCGCCGATGTCGGTGTTTTTGTCGAGCGGATTGCCGACGCGCAGGGTCTGGATGCGGTCGCGCAGTTTCTTGATGACCGTGGAATAAATTCCTTCCTGTACGAACAGCCGCGAACCGGCGCAACAAACGTGGCCCTGATTAAAATAAATTCCCGCGATGACGCCTTCGATGGCCTGATCCATCGGCGCGTCCTCGAATAAAATATTCGCCGCCTTGCCGCCGAGTTCGAGCGTCAATTTTTTCTTTGTGCCCGCGACAGCCTGCGCGATGCGCTTGCCGACTTCCGTGCTGCCGGTGAACGCGAGCTTGTCAATGTCCGAATGATTAACGAGCGCCGCACCGGTCTCGCCCGCGCCGGTGACGATGTTCACCACGCCTTCAGGCAATTCCGCCTCCTGAAAAATCTGCGCCAACCGCATCGCCGTGAGACTCGTGGTCTCAGCGGGCTTGAGCACGACGGTGTTGCCGCAGGCGAGCGCGGGTGCGATTTTCCACGCGGCCATGAGCAACGGAAAATTCCACGGAATGATTTGTCCGGCGACGCCAAGCGGCTGCGGCGTTTTTCCCGGGAACGCGTATTTCAACTTGTCCGCCCAGCCCGCGTAATAAAAATAGTGTGCGGCCACGAGCGGCAAATCCACATCGCGGCTTTCCTTGATGGTCTTGCCGCCATCCATCGTTTCAAGCACGGCCAGCTCGCGCGACTTCTCCTGAATGATGCGCGCGATGCGATAAAGATATTTGCCACGCTCGCGTCCCGGCATTTTGCTCCAGACCTTGTCGTAGGCTTTACGGGCGGCTTTTACTGCGTTGTCCACGTCCTCGGCATTCGCTGCGGCGATGGTGGTGAGCGTCTGCTCGGTGGCCGGATTGACGGACTCAAAATACTTACCCGAAGCGGGCGCGACAAACTTACCGTTGATGAACAACTCGTGCTGTGGTGCGATGACGTAATTCTTCGACTCTTCCGGCGCAGGCGCGTAATCCCATTTGCCGCCGAAATTCAGGCGACGTTCTTTGAGCGGCACACCGGCGTGATTTGTCGCAGCGACGGCGCGCTTGGCGGAAAGTTTCACGGGTTTGAGTTTCTGCTTCATAAAAATTATTTAAGCCTTGGCGAGCAGTTTGGGAATGAGTTGATCCAGCCGGCGCTGCATGGTTTCTTCCTTCTTAGCATCGGAGATCCATTTCACATATTCGTTGCGATGGGATGGAGGCATCTTTTCGAACACTGCTTTGGCAACAGCGTTTTCGGCCAGCGCTTTTTTTACTGCCGGCGGCACCGGTAGAGCCTTTGATTTAATTTGGGCGCTCATGGCAGCGAGAAATAATCTGCGCTTTGATAATTTCCATCGACCTGTTTGGCGATTTGCATGAGCACGTCGTTGACGAGTGTGCTCGCTCCGAACCGGAACAGGTCGGGCGTGAGCCAGTCGTCGCCGAGGGTTTCCTTGACCATCACGAGGTAGGCGAGTGCCTGCTTGGATGTGCGGATGCCGCCAGCGGGTTTCATGCCGATGCGGATACCGGTGGCGAAAAAGTAATCACGGATGGCTTCCAGCATCACGAGCGTGACAGGGATGGTGGCACCGGGCGTGACTTTGCCGGTGCTGGTCTTGATGAAATCGCCGCCGGCCTGCATGGCGATTTCGCTGGCGAGACGGACGTTGTCGTAGGTAACAAGTTCGCCGGTTTCGAGAATCACCTTCAAATGCGCCGGGCCGCAGGCTTCCTTCGTGGCGGCGATTTCGTCGAATACTTTCGCGTGATCGCCGGCGAGGAAGGCGCAGCGGTCAATGACCATGTCAATCTCATCCGCGCCATCGGCCACGGCGCGGCGGACTTCGTTGAGTTTGGTGGGCAGGGGAAATTGTCCGCTGGGAAATCCGGTGGCGACGGCGGCGATTTTCACGGGCGAATTGTCGCCGAGAAACTTCCGCGCGTAGCGAACCATGTTCGGATAAATGCACACGGCGGCGCAGGACGGGACATTATATTTTGCTTCGGCGGGCTGGAGCGCCTTGCGACAGAGATAGGCGACTTTACCGGGCGTGTCCTTGCCTTCAAGCGAGGTGGTGTCGCACATGGACACGGCCATCTTGAGACCGGCAAGCTTGGCCGAAGTTTTGATGCTGCGTTTGCCAAAAGACGCCGCCCGTTCCTCGACCATCACGGCGTCAACGGTCGGAACGGTTGAGTGAAAAGTGGCGAGTGACGAGTGACGAGTTGAAAACTCTGGCCGCTCCCTAGTTAACGCGGACACTTTCATAATTTAGCAGGGATTCTGGCGATAAAAACGCGCGGCGTCAATGCGGTTCGCACTGGCCACCGCAATGTGATTGAAGTGAGGTGGAACGTATCATTCCGTGCGTACCATTCGCGTGGGCTGCTTGACAAACAGGCGACCACATTCGCGGCGGGCAGAGGATCGTCAATCCTCCCTTTATCACGGCTTGCATATTTCGCAGGAGTCCATGGAAACTTCCCTCGTATGAAATCAATTGTGGTCGCTCCGACATTCGTAAAATTGAAGTGGCTCTCCAAATTTCTAGCTAAAAGCGGCGATAGCCAAAGTTTCTGCCAGCACGCAAGTTCCTTTTGCAATCTGTTCAGGGGATGAATACTCGTCGGGACGATGACTCACGCCATCACGACACGGAATAAAAATCATCGTCACCGGACAAATCCGCGCCATGAATAATGAATCGTGATACGCACGGCTGATCATTTTTTTGCAGGAAATTTTGAGTTCGTGGCAAATATCGGATACCGTTTGCACGAGCGACGCATCGCAAATTGCAGGCGGGTCCGCATTCAATCTCTTAAGACTCATTTTTATTTTGCGCCGCGCACAAATTTCGCGGGCGCATTTTTCAATTTTGGCCAACGCCGTATCGCGCGCCGCCAAATTGGTGTCGCGCAAATCAATTTCCAAAAGCGCGCGGCAGGGAATGCTGTTAACCGCGCCAGGTTCAATTTTGAAAATTCCCGTCGTGCCAACCGTATCCGCACTGCCGCCCGCGAGCACAGATTTTTCAACTGCCAGTGCAATTTCCGCTCCGGCCAGCAAGGCATCGCGTCGTCCCGGCATGAGAGTGCCGCCTGCGTGGCCTCCGATACCGGTAAGTTGAAGTCGCAAAGCACTCGGTGCGGCAATTTTTTCGACGATGCCAATGGAAACATTTTTCTTTTCCAAAATCCGTCCCTGTTCAATGTGCAATTCAATGAATAAGGAATAAAAATGTTTCCGCAGGTGAACAGAATCCAATTTTCTCTTGCAACCGGCTCGCTTTCGCCATTCTTCCAAATTTGTTCCATCCTGACTGCGCAAGCTTGCGGCCTTTTCCGGCGACAAAACTCCACCGAGCAAGCGACTGCCAAGACATCCGAGTCCAAAACGTGTCGGCTCCTCGGCAGTGAAAACGATAAGTTCAATGGAGCGTTTCGGTTTGAAATTTGATTTTTTCAGCGCGCGAATTGCTTCAATCGCGCCGAGCACGCCCACAACACCGTCGTATTTTCCGGCGTTTGGAATTGCATCAATGTGCGAACCGGTTGCTATGGCCGGGAGTTTTTCCTCGGTTCCTTCCCAGCGCGCAAAAATGTTTCCAACGGCATCCTCGCGCAAAATTAATCCAGCTTCGCGACAAAGTTTTTTTACAAACTCGCGCCCTCGTAAATCCGCTTCCGAAAACAAGACGCGAGTGACAACGGGCGGCGGACTTTCCGAAATCAACGCCAGTTCGTCAATTTCGCGTTGCAGTTGCGCGATATTGATTTGCAACTTCATTTGTCGGATGGCGCACGGTTGACATCCTTGTAATAAATGTAACTTGCGGGGGTTTTGCCCATCGCCACGAACCATTGCGGACAAAACGGTGCCATCCAGATCACATCGCCCGTTTTCACCGGATGCCAGTCGCCGTCCAAACGGTAAATTCCCTGGCCTTTCAATATCAACAAACCGTGTTCCATAATGTGTGCCTCGACAAACGGCAGCGTTGCGCCGGGCTGATATGTGAAAATGTTCACCGCCATATCAAACTCCGTTTTGTCAGGCAGCAACGCCTGCAATCGCGCATCTTCATTGCCAAGAAACGGCTGGCCGGAAATTTCTTTTTCATGGCTGGCAACGACCGGCAATTTTTTTGTGCCCGCCAGCGGCAAAAAAACTTTCTGAAAAATCAAAAGCCGCGTTCCTTCAAACACCGCGCCAAAATAAAAATCCTTTTCCGGCGGAACAAAAACAAAGCTGCCGGCGACCAGGTTAAATTTCCCGCCGCCGATTTTCGCAGCGCATTTGCCTTCGAGAACGTAAATGAAATTTTCTAACAAGCCCGTGTTGCCTTCGGCTTCGCCGTTTTCGCCAAACGTGATTTGCAGTTGCGAAAATTTCGCACCCATCGCCGGTGAAATGTTCACGACCGCAATGCAATTTTTCCAGCCCGACAAGTTGCTTGGCACAAAACCGTCAGGCGTGAGCAAAGCATAACGCGATTTGACAACCGTGCGGGTAAATCCAAACAGTTCGTTCATAAAAAGATTTTACCAACTGCGTGACGGTTTGGCGATAACTTTGCCATTGCGAAACCCTTCATGTTTTTTCGCGAGCGATTGAAGAAAACTGTTCATCACATCAAACGCGATTTGCACGTCTTCGATTTTCACGGATTCGTCAGGATGATGGCTGACGCCGTTTTTGCAACGAACGAACAGCATCGCCGACGGGGTGATTTTGGCCATGATTGCCGCGTCATGCCCTGCGCCGCTTGACAGTTGGATCAGTTTTTTTTGCCGACGCTTCACTGCTTCGCCAAGCAACCTTGAAAAATTTTCAGAGCAGTTCACCGCCGCTGTTTCATGGACGACTTCGTAATCCAACCGGATTTTCCGGCGGCGTGCGATTCGAAACGCCATTTTTTCCAGCGTAAGACACGCTGGTTTGCGAACGGAATCGTTTTTGTGACGAACATCCAAAGTCAGGTGAACTTCGCCGGGAATCACATTGCTCGCACCGGGCTTGGCGGAGATTTCACCGACGGTCGCGACAAGGCCGGAAATTTTTCGCGCCAAATTTTCTACGGCCAAAACAAATTCCGCCGCCGCGCAAAGCGCGTCCTTGCGCAAATCCATCGGCGTCGTTCCCGCGTGGCCAGCACTTCCAATGAAGCGGGTGCGGACGCGCGTTTGTCCGGCAATAGCCGTCACGATTCCAACGGCACATTTTTCTTCTTCAAGCACCGGCCCTTGCTCAATGTGTGTTTCGATGTAACCGAGCAAATTATTTGGACTCAGCCGTGCGGATTGGAGCCTTGCCGGGTTGCCGCCGAAATTTTTGATTGCGTTGCGCATTGAAATGCCATCAGCGTCTTTGCGCTGCAAGTCCTTCTGGTCAAAACAGCCGGCGAGAACCTTGCTGCCCAGGTACGCGGTTTGATAACGCACGCCTTCCTCGTCGGCAAAACTGATGACCTCAATCGCAAACGGCAGCCGGATTTTTTTGCGACGCAAATTTTCCACACACGCGACGGCGAGGATGACGCCAAGCGGACCGTCGAATTTCCCGGCATTGCGGACGGTGTCGAGATGCGAGCCGAGCAGTAGAATTTCTGCATCGGATTTTGTGCCGTCGTAATGACCGGTGAGATTTCCAACCACATCCATGCGAATTTTCATTCCCGCTGCGCGCATCCATTTTGCGACGAGTTGGTTCGCGCGGCGCATCGCGGATGATGCAAACGTGCGCGTGATTTTTCCAGGCTCGTCAGAAATTTTCGCAAGCCCGTCAATGCGCTGCATGATTTTTAGCGCGGCGGCCATCATGTTTAACTGCCGCGATATGTCGAGTAAGCCCACGGCGTGCAAAGCAAGGGAATGTGATAACTCGCGCCCGCATCGGCGACGCCGAAACGCACGGGCACGCGGTCAAGAAAACGGATTTTCGGCAGCGCACCGGATTTGGCCGCAAAATAATCGCCGACGAAGAAAATGATTTCATATTGGCCGATTTCCATTTCATCGGCGAACAAAAGCGGCTCGTCGGGGCGACCGTCGGCGTTTGTTTTCACCGTGATGACGAGTTCGCGCGCCTCGCCATCGAGCGACCACAGCTCGATTTTCATTCCGTTCGCGGGGCAGCCGTGCGCGGTATCCAGAACGTGCGTGCTTAATTTTGCGGGCATAGTCAGTTGGGAATCAAATCTCGCAGGCGAAGTTCGACGATTTTGAAAATTTCTTCAAGTGCTGTTTTGATTTCCGAATCGCGCGAATTTTTCAATCGCCGCTCAAAACCGGCGAGAATCGCCTCTTTTTTATTCAACCGCGCGCAAATCACAAATGAAAAATCGAATTTGTTTTTATAGACGGCTTTTTGTTTTTGGAACAAATCAATTTCTTCCGGCGAAAGCTTGTTCAATCCGGCGCTGGCCTGTTCGCCGGTGGATTCGCGCGTGAGCGTTCCGGCAAGCGCGGCGCGGTCAACCAAATCGGGATGCGCGCGAATCAAGGCGAGTTGCTTTTCTACGCCGGAATTTTTCACGGTTTCGCAAAGTGCGTGATACAGGTTTTCAAAATCAGCAAAAGGTTTTTTCAGCCACGTCGCTTCGGCAATCCACGGTGAATGTTCAAAGACCGGACCGATGACGTGGACAAACTCCACTTGGCCGAGCTGGTTGATTTGTGAAATCGTCAGATTCATTTCAGCTAGACAAACAAATTGGTTTTCTGCAATTTCACCGCGTCAATCAAACCTTGGTCGGTCAGTTTCAATTCGGGAATCGGTGACAGGCTCAAAAACGACAACGTCATGAACGGCGCGGCGAGGCCGCAGCCCAGCGCGTGCGCGGCGGCGTTCAAGTCCGCGATGCGTTTCATCACTTCCTTGAGAGGTCGGTCGGAAACTAAACCGGCAATCGGCAAAGGCAATTCCGCTTTCACTTTTCCATTCGCGACTGCAACCTGGCCACCTTGCAATTTTTCCAGCTCCTGAATTACGCGCAAAATGTCCGCGTCGTTCGTGCCGGCGGCGACGACGTTATGTGCGTCGTGCGCGACGGTTGAACCAATCGCACCGGACTTGAGCTTGAGGCCGCGAACGAAGCCGACACCGACGTTGCCGGTCGCTCGATGGCGCTCGACGACGACCAGTTTCAAAATGTCACGCGCCGGGTCGGCGACCACTTCGCCGTTTTCGATTTTCGGCGATACGACGATTTTTTCCGTCACGATCTGGTTCGGAATGATTTTGATGACCTTGATTTTTTTTGTGCCGTTCGCCTTCATGACAAAAGCTTTTGGCGAATAACGCAGATTCATCGTGCTACGCGGCAAGGAAATTTTCGCGGGCGACCTGGCGAGATATTTTCCGTTCTCGGCGACCAGGATGCCTTTTTTGTAAGTCTGGCGGACCTGAAAATTTTTCAGATCGCCGAACACCACGAAGTCCGCCCAGAAACGCGGCGAGATCGCACCGAAATTCCGCAGCCGATAATGGCGCGCAGTGTTGATGCTGGCGATTTGCAGTGCGGTGATTGGCGGTAGGCCAAGCTTGATGGATTTGCGCACGCAATGATCAATGTGGCCTTCGTTCACAAGGTCGCCTGCGAGCTTGTCATCCGTGGCGAACGAACAATTTTGTGCGTTGTGCGAATTGATGAGCGGCAAAAGATGTTCAAGATTTCTTTCCGTGCTGCCTTCGCGTAAAAGAATGTGCATTCCGAGCCGCAATTTTTCGCGCGCCTCGTCAAGTTCGGTCGATTCGTGATCGGAACGCACGCCGGCGAGCGCGTAGGCGTTGAGATTTTTCCCGCGCAAACCGGGTGCGTGGCCGTCAATGCACTTGCCCTTACCGGCGTCAATTTTCGCCAGCTCGCTTTTCGCGCCGAGAAAAACGCCGGGAAAATTCATCAGCTCGGCTACGCCCGCGACGCGTTCGTCGGCGATCATCAATTTCAAATCGTCCGCTGTGAGATTTGCTCCTGCTGTCTCCAAATGCGTCGCCGGAACGCAACTTGGCAACATGATGAAAAAATCTACCGGTAGATTTTTGGTGGATTCCAAAATATAGCGGATGCCGTCGAGGCCGAGAACGTTCGCGTATTCGTGCGGGTCAATCACCACCGCGCCCGTACCGTGCGGCACAACGGCCCGCGCAAATTCCGGCGCGACGAGCATCGAACTTTCGACGTGAAAATGCCCGTCAATCAAGCTCGGCGCGAGATACGCGCCTCTTAAGTCAATCGTTTTCTTCGCGCGATAATCGCCAATACCGACGACGCGGCCATCGTCCACGGCAACATTCGCGGGATGGATTTCGCCGCTCAAAACATTGACGAGCTTCGCGTTTTTGAAAAGCAACTCCGCTGGCTGTTCGCCCCGGGCGATGGCAAGTTTTTGCTGGATGTTGCGCATTCTATTTCTACCTCGTGCAAACAATATAATATTTCTTAGTAAGTTTCAAAGCATCAATTCGCGTCCGGGCGATGGTGGCCAGATTTGGACTTTGGCGCTATTGGCACCGTGTGTTACGCTTTAGCTGTGAATGACTCGATTTTCCAATCGCTCGCCATCGCTGCGCGCAACGACGAACCGGTGGTGCTGGGCATCATCACTGGCGTGCGCGGTTCGAGTCCGCAGAAACTCGGGGCGAAGGCGCTGTTTTTTCCAAATCGAAAAATTAAGGGCACGCTTGGCGGCGGTTGCCTTGAAGCCGAAGCGCAGCGGATTGCGCTAAATTCGCTCAAAACCGGCAGGCCGGAAAGTTTTGAACTTGTCCTCGACCACGACTTCGGCTGGGACGATGGTTTGATCTGCGGCGGAAAAGTTTTTGGCGTGATTCTGCCGAACGCGCAAAACCTCGGCGAAAAATTTTGGAGCGAGCTGGCCCGGCGCGACATGAAGAAAACGTGGGGCGTGAAGAAAGATTTCACTGTCACGTTCGCCAATTCAACGACTCAACGATTCAACGGTTCAACATTTTCAGACTGGCTCTACACCGAAACCATCACGTCGCCGTGCGCGCTGTGGATCGCCGGTTCGGGACACATCGCGCAGGCCGTCGCACCACTGGCGCTGCAATTAGATTTCGCCGTCAGCATTTTCGACGACCGGACGGAACTCGCAAATCACGAAATTTTTCCGCGCGAAGTTTCACTTCACGTCGGCAACTGGGGCGGGTTGCTCAATGTTTCGTTCGCGGATGCGCCCACGTTCGGACTCGTTGTCACACGCGGCCACAAGCATGATGCGCTCGTGCTGGAAACGTGGATTCATCGTCCGTTTCAATTTCTCGGCATGATTGGCAGTTCGCGAAAAGCGCGGACGATTTCCGAACATTTCGTGAAAAATAAAATCGCCACGCCTGAAGAAGTCCGGCGCGTGGCGTGTCCGGTCGGCATCAACATCCGGTCGCAGTCCGTGCCAGAAATTGCCGTGAGCATCATGGCGCAATACATCGAAAAACGCGCGGAGCCGGCGGACGAAAAACAGGCCGTGCCGGTGGAAAAAATTGAATTAGTGTGACCGCTGTTTTTGAATCGCCATCCAGATCGCCTCGCAAGTTGCGGGCGAAGAAAGTGCAATTTCGCCTTTGCCATGACCAAATGCCGACACCGCGTCGCGGATCGCCTCGCGTACGGAAATGGCCAGCATCAACGGCGGTTCGCCGACGGCCTTGCTGCCGTGAATTGTGTTTCGCTGTGTGGCCTGCGTGAGAAAATTCACATTAAATTCCAGTGGCCGGTCGCCGACCGCTGGAATTTTGTAAGTGTCCGGTGAATGCGTCAGCAAAACGCCTTTGTCATTCCAAACCAGTTCTTCGCAAGTGAGCCAGCCTGCGCCTTGCACGAAGCCGCCTTCGATTTGACCAAGGTTGATGCCGGGATTTATCGAGTCGCCGACGTCGTGCAAAATGTCCGTGCGCAAAATCCGGCCCATGCCGGTGAAACCGTCCACTTCCACTTCTGTCACCGCTGCGCCGACAGCAAAATAATGAAATGGATTCCCTTTGCCCTTCGCGCGGTCGTAATGGATTTCCGGTGTGCGATAGAATCCCGTCGAAGAAAGACTGACGCGTTGGACATGGGCGGCGGCTACGACTTCCTTGAACGTGAATTTTATCTCTTCCAATCCAATGGCGGAAACAACATCGTCCGCGAACACCACCTTGTCAGACGCAATTTCACGTCCGACAGTCATGGAAAGCAATTTCGCGGCGACCGGTGCGAGCCGTGCGCGCAGGATGTCGCAAGCATTTTTCACCGCCATGCCGTTCAGGTCCGTGCCGCACGACGCCGCCGTCGCGGACGTGTTCGGTATTTTGTCCGTGCTCGTCGGCATGACGCGGATCTTTTCGAACGAAAGGCCGAGTTCTTTTGCCGCGATCATCGCGATGTTGGTGTGAACGCCCTGGCCCATCTCCGTCGCACCATGATTCACCTGCACTGTACCATCCTGATAAATCAAAACCAGCGCGCCTGCTTGGTTGAGATGCGTGAGCGTAAATGAAATGCCAAATTTCACCGGCGTCATCGCCAGCCCGCGTTTGCAATGCGAGTTTTTTGAATTCCATTTTTCAATTTCGTCGCGCCGCTTTTCAAACGCGCTGCTTTCCTTCAATTCGTGCCAAACGCGCTGGATGCGATTATCTTCGATTTCCTGCCCGTAATGCGTCGTGTTCGTTTCGCCGCTGCCGCGATACAGATTGCGTTCACGGATTTCTTCCGGCGATTTGCCGAGCCGCCGCGCGATGCGGTCAATGATTTCCTCGATGACCAGCATTCCTTGCGGCCCGCCAAAACCGCGAAACGCGGTGTTCGACGCTAGATTTGTTTTGGCAACTTGTCCCGAAAATTCAACCGCCGGAATGAAATAAGAATTGTCCAGATGAAACACCGCGCGGTCGGTCACCGGCATGGACAAATCGAGCGACCAGCCGCCGTTGGAAACAAGTTCAATTTTTGCCGCGAGCAAATCGCCGTCCGGGTTATAGCCGACTTTGAACTTCGCCATAAACGGATGCCGTTTGCCCGTGAGCATCATGTCGAGATCTCGATTAACACGCACGCGCACGGGGCGATTTGTTTTCGCAGCGGCCAGCGCGGCCAGCGCCGCGAACGTCGCCGCCTGCGTTTCTTTGCCACCAAAACCGCCGCCCATGCGCGGGCTTTGCACCACGACATGGTTCTCCGGCACATGCAGCAGATGCGCCACGATGTGCTGCACTTCAGACGGATGCTGCGTCGAGGATTTCACAAACATCGAGCCATCCTCACCCGGTTCCGCGCAGGCGGCCTGCATTTCCAGATAAAAATGTTCCTGCCCCGTGAGATAAAATTCGCCTTCGAGAATCTGCGGTGAATTTTCCAGGGCCGATTGAATGTCGCCGCGCCGGATAAAATTTGGTTCCGTGTGAAAACTGTTCTGTGCGATGGCCCCCTCGATTTTCAAAACCGGCGGCATCGGTTCATATTCGACGATGATTTTTTCAGCAGCGACCCGGCAGGCTTCCTGCGTTTCACCGACAACTAGCGCAACAATCTGGCCGTGATAAAAAACCTCCTTGTCCGCGAGCAAAATTTCGTCTTGCCTCACCGCCCCAACATCATTTAATCCCGGCACATCTTCCGCCAGCAAAACCGCCGCGATTCCGGGCATCTTTTTCGCCATCGAAGCATCGCGCTTGAGAATTTCCGCGCGGGCGTGCGGCGCGCAAACCGGCCAGATTTCCAGCATGTTTTTCCGCGCCGCAAAATCATCCGTGTAAATCGCCTCACCCGTGACGTGCTTGTGCGCGCTTTCGTGCGGCGGAGTTTTTGTAGCAGCCGATGTGAGTCGGCCCGGACTCCCAAGGGGTGAATTGAGCCGACTCACCCCTCCTGCTACATCGAAATAGAATTTCTCCAGCAAACTTGTAATCAGTCCGCTACGATATTGTGCCGAGCCGCGCACGTCGGAAATTGGCGTGAATTCTTTTTCCAAGATCGGTAGAACATTTTGAATCGTTTCTCCGTTCCAAACTTTGCCGAGCAACGCGGCCTCAGTTTTTTTTGCACACACCGGCATTGCGGCCACGCCGCCATAAGCCAGCCGCGCGTGGTGGATGATTTTCTGCTCATCCAAATCCACCACAAAACAAGCGGCGACAGTGCTGATATCCATTTCGCGGCGCTTGGAAACTTTGAACCACGCGGATTGGCGCGTTCGATTCGGCGCTGAAATTCCACGCGGAATCACAATTGTTTTCAGAACTTCACCCAGTCGGAGCGCGGTTTTGCGATAAGCGACAAAAAAATCGCCGACGGGCAAAATGCGTTCGCCAGTTTCGGAAGCGAGAATGATTTTTGCGTCCAGCGCGAACAGCACGGGCGCGCTGTCGCCGATGGGCGAGGCGGTGACGAGATTGCCGCCCATCGTCGCGCGGTTGCGGATTTGCCGCGAGCCGAACACGCGCAGCATGTCGCCGAGCGCGGAAAATTCTTCAGCCAGCTTGTCTTCGATCATCGTGAACGTGACGGCTGCGCCGATGTGCCATTCGGTTTCCGTGGATTTGATTTCCTTCAACTCCACTGCGGCTTCGGTGGAAATCAACGTCGGGAATTTTTTGTAGCGTTTGGTGATGTCGAGGCCGAGTTCCGTCGCGCCGGCGATAAGACGCGCGTCGGGATTCTCCTTTCGCAAACGAAACAATTTGGTCAATGAAGCCGGGCGAAAGAATTTTTCTCCGGCAAATTCATATTCCGCCGCGCCGAGTTTGGCATCGGAATTTTTTAGGCGTTCGGCAAAAGTGTCGTTGCCATTCCTCATCACGCGTTCGGCGAAGGCTTCAATAGCCGCATCACGAATTGGGCGGTAGCCGGTGCAGCGGCAAAGATTTCCCGCGAGCTGTTCATCGAGGTCATCGCCGGTTTTCAGATCGTCGCGATAAAATCCCTCGAACAGCGAGCAAATAAAACCGGGCGTGCAATAACCGCATTGTGAGCCGTAGCCATTGACCATTGTGCGCTGCACCGGATGCATTTTTTCGGAGCAGCCAATACCTTCCACGCTCACGATTTGGCGGCCGGCGAGCAAACATATTGGTATGAGACAACTGTTCACCGCGCGATATGTTGCCTTGCCATTCACATCGTTTTCAACAATGGCGACCGAGCACGCGCCGCAATCGCCCTCGGCGCAGCCCTCCTTGGTGCCGGTCAATCCGCAGGCACGTAAAAATTCCAGCAACGTGGTGTTCGGCGAAATGTTTCCGATACTGACCGGCTTGTCATTCAACTTAAATTCCAACGAGCAACTCATAAACTTCTTCCGCAAATTAGTCTCCCAATAAAATTCTTCAACCGTTCATAATTGTGGCGGTGAAAACGTCAGGCCGTGCGCTTCGGCCACGGCCTTGTGTGTGATTTTCCCGGCCATGACATTGATACCGCCCAGCAATGCCGGTTGTTTTTGGCACGCCTCGGCGAGGTCATGGTCAGCCAGCAGTTCCACATAGCGATGCGTCACGTTCGTGAGCGCCTGCGTCGCGGTACGTGCGTAGGCACCGGGCATGTTCGCGACGCAATAATGCGTCACGCCTTCCTCGACGAAGACCGGACGGTCGTGCATGGTTGGATGCGAAGTTTCCGCGCAACCACCCTGATCAATCGCGATGTCCACCAGCACGCTGCCCGGCCGCATTCGACGCAACATTTCCCGGCTGATCAATTTTGGTGCTTTTGCACCAGGAACCAAAACTGCGCCGATGAGCAAATCCACTGTCGGCAGCAATTCCATCAAGTGCGATTCATTCGAGTAAAGCGTGTGCGCCGTGTGCAGCGTGATGTCGAGAAAACGCATCCGTTCCAGGTCCACTTCCAGAATCGTGACATCCGCACCAAGCCCCTGTGCCATACGCGCGGCGTTTACGCCCGATGCGCCGCCGCCGATGACAACTACCTTGCCCGGCAAAACGCCCGGCACGCCGCCGAGCAACGTGCCGCTGCCGCCAAAATGTTTCGCCAGAAAATATCCGCCGACGAGAATGCTCATGCGCCCGGCGATTTCGCTCATCGGTTCGAGCAGCGGCAGCCGCCGGTTCACCTCGATGGTTTCGTAAGCGATGGCGGTGATGCCGGATTTTTGCAGCACTTCGGTCAATTGCCGGTTTGCAGCGAGATGCAGATAGGTGAAAAGCAATTGTTCACGCCGCAATAAACTATATTCACCCGGAAGCGGCTCTTTCACTTTTACGATCAAATCCGCCCGCGCGAAAACCTCCGCGTGCGAGGCGACCAGCTTTGCGCCGGCACTTTCGTATTCGGAATCAGGATAGCCCGTGCCTGCACCCGCGCCGCGTTCGACGACAACCTGATGGCCGCGCTTGATGAGTTGATACGCGCCGGACGGCAGCATCGCCACGCGAAATTCCTGCTCTTTTATTTCCTTGGGAACGCCGATAATCATAAATTATTTCTGTAAAATCCAGCGCAAAGTTTTCTCCGCGAGCTTGTCGAACGCGGTCACACACAGTTCAAGATGTTCTTCCTTCGTGTCCTCGATTTTGTTGTGGCTAATGCCGTGCAGGCTTTGGACGAACATCATCACGGTCGGCACACCGGCGCGCGCGACTTCGGCAGCGTCGTGCAACGGACCGCTCGGCAAGCGATGAACCTTGCCGAAGGTTTCGGAAATGGAATCCGCACAAATTTGAATCAATTCCTTGTTGAACAAAACAGGTTCGATTTGCCAAAGGCGTTCCCACGAAACTTTCACGCTGCCTTCTTTCGCAAATTTTTCACTCGCTTCTTTAGCTTCGTGTAACATCCGGACCAGCGCGTCGGCGTCGAGATGGCGCTGGTCGAGCGTGATGCGACATTCTTCAATAACGCTGGTGACAATGCCGGGTTTGGTCGTGCAGGAACCGATGGTGCAAACCCCGCCATGGCTGCGCTCGGCGATACGATAAATTTCGGAACTCATTTTTGCGGCAGCCAGGAAGGCGTCTTTACGGCGGTTCATCGGCGTGCTGCCGGAATGCGCGGCCTGGCCGTGAAACGTAATTGCATGGCGTTCGACGCCAAAAGTTCCAAGCACCGCACCAAGCGGCAAATCCAAATCCAAAAGCACCGGGCCTTGTTCGATATGAAGTTCCAGATACGCGACGGCATTTTTTAACTCTTGGCCGCTGTCTTTCACGCGTTCGAAACCCACGCCGACTTCTTTCAATGCGTCGGGCAATAAAATTCCACTTTTGTCTTTTAAACCACGCGCTTCTTCCAGATTTAAATTGCCGGAGCAGGCCGACGAGCCGAACAAACTTTTGCCGAACCGCGCGCCTTCTTCATCGGCCCAATCCACGAGACGAATTGTGATTGGCGGCTTGCCGTGATATTGCGAATTGATTCGCCGCAAAATTTCGACACCGGCCAAAATATTCAGGCAACCATCGAGCCAGCCGCCGTTCGGCACGGAATCCATGTGCCCGCCGATGAGCAGCGATCTTTCCGATTCGCCGCGCAACGTTGTCCAAAGATTTCCCGCTGCGTCGGTGTGAAGTTCGACCGGGAGTGTTTCCAGTTTTTTCCGCAGCCACGTACGCGTCTTGGTCCACATCGGGGTGAACGCGATACGCTGTGCGCCGTTCTCGTCGCCGGTGAGGGCACGAAGTTCTTTCAGTTCAGCAATGGCGCGTTTTGGGTTCAGCGATGAATTCATATCCGCTGTTATTTTTCCTTTTGTTCAAAATTATTGTAGCCAATGCGTCCAAAGCGAGTTAAAAATAAAAAAACAAGCCACAAGGAAAAACGTATGCCAACATTAGCCACAACTGTAGATGGGCTTAAATTGCCAAATCCCTTCATCATTGGATCAGGCCCGCCTGGAACAAATCTTAACGTCATCAGCAAGGCTTTCACTGAAGGCTGGGGCGCGGTGATTGCCAAAACCGTCAGCCTCGACGCATCAAAGGTCGTCAACGTCACACCGCGTTATGGTAAGTTGCTCGCGACGAGCGGCGAAGTCATCGGCTGGGAAAACATCGAGTTGATCAGCGACCGGCCGTTCAAGATTTGGGAGGAAGAATTCAAGAAGTGCAAAGACCTGCATCCCGCCGGCGTGCTCATTGCCTCCATCATGGAGGAATATAACAAGAACGCGTGGATCGAACTCGTCAAACGTAGCGAGGCTGTGGGTGTGGATGGTTTCGAATTGAATTTTTCCTGCCCGCACGGTTTGCCGGAACGCAAGATGGGGGCGGCGATGGGCCAGGATCCGGACATTCTCGAAGAAGTCTGCGGCTGGGTGAAATCTGCCGCGACCAAACCATTCTGGGCAAAGATGACGCCGAACATCACGCACATCGAAGACCCAAGCCGCGCGGCGTTGCGTGGCGGTGCGACCGGCTTGAGCGCCATCAACACCATCCGCAGCGTCATGGGTGTGAATCTCGACACACTCCGTCCCGAACCGAGCGTCGAAGGCTATACGACGCCTGGCGGTTATTCGTGCAAGGCCGTTAAGCCCATCGCGCTCCGCATGGTGATGGAAATTGCGCAGCTCATCCGCAAGGAATTTCCCGGACGTTCGCTCTCCGGCCTCGGCGGCATCGAGAGCGGCAACGACGCGGCGCAATTTATTTTGCTTGGCTCGGATACCGTGCAAGTCTGCACCGGCGTGATGAAGTTCGGTTACGAATGTGTGAAACCCATGCGCGATGAACTGCTCGCGTTCATGACGAAGCACAAGTTTGAAACGCTCGCCGATTTCAAAGGCAAGAGCCTCGATTATTTCACCACGCACGCCGACCTCGTGAAACGCCAGGCCGAGCGCAAGGCCGCGCAAAAAGCTGCGACCGCAACGAAAGTCGTCAAGGCCGACGGCGAATGGCGCGGCGATGAATTCGTGAAACAGTCCGATGCGTTGTCGCGTGGATAACAGCAATTGATCCCGCGCCTGTGATTACGCATCACGTCAAGGTTTCACCGTCGAAAGTTGCGCTTCCCAAAAGCGAACAACTTGCCTGGAAAATCGCGGCATTGGCTTCTGCTAGCGCAACGATTGATATTCAGGCGCGCGAAATGGTGATCAACCGCATTATTGATAACGCCGCCGTTGCCAGTGCCGCCATCAATCGCACACCCGTCGCGAACGCGCGAACGCAGGCGCTTGCACATCCACGCGCGAACGGCGCAACATTGTTCGGCGTTCCAGCGGCACAGCGATTTGATTGCGAGTGGGCCGCGTGGGCGAACAGCGTGGCCGTGCGTGAACTTGACATGCACGACACGTTTCTGGCGGCGGATTATTCGCATCCGGCAGACAACATTCCGCCGTTGCTCGCCGTCGCGCAGCAAAGCGGTCGCAGCGGCGAGGATTTGCTGCGCGGAATTCTCGTCAGCTACGAAATCCAGATGAATTTGGTCCGCGCGATTTGCCTGCACGTGCACAAAAAAGACCACGTCGCGCATCTCGGTCCGTCTGTCGCCGCCGGGTTGGGTGCGATGTTGAAACTCGACACGGATGTGATTTTTCAAGCCGTGCAGCAGGCGGTTCATGTAAGTTTCACGACGCGGCAATCGCGCAAGGGCGAGATTTCCAGTTGGAAAGCCTACGCACCGGCGCACGCGGGCAAGCTTGCAATTGAAGCCGTTGACCGCGCGATGCGCGGCGAAAAAAGTCCGTCGCCGATATATGAGGGTGAGGACAGCGTCATTGCGTGGATGCTCGGTGGCAAGGACGCGACTTGCGAAGTCCCACTGCCTGCGCCCGGCGAACCGTGTCGCGCGATTCTCGATTCTTACACAAAGGAACATTCCGCCGAGTATCAGGCGCAGGCGTGGATTGACCTCTCGTTTAAGTTGCGGAAACAGATTCCCGACCTGAACACTATCCGCGAAATCATCATTCACACGAGCCATCACACGCATTTCGTCATCGGCACGGGCGCTGGCGACCCGCAGAAATTCGACTCGAACGCCAGCCGCGAGACACTCGACCACAGCATCATGTTCATCTTCGCGTCGGCACTGCACATGGGCTTCTGGCATCACGTTAAAAGCTACGCGCCTGAAGTCGCAAAGAATCCTGATGTCGTTGCGCTCTGGAAAAAGATCACGACTCGCGAGGACGCCGAGTGGACGCGCCGTTATCATTCAACCGACCCGAATGAAAAGGCGTTTGGCGGACGCGTGGAAATCATTTTCAACGACGGTAAAAAACTCACGGACGAAATCGCGGTGGCCAACGCGCACCCGCTCGGCGCGAAACCGTTTGACCGCGCCGATTACATCCACAAGTTTGAAACGCTGACGGAAGATTTGGTTTCCGCTGACGAATTGAAACGGTTTTTGAATATCGTTCAACGCCTGCCGCAACTTTCAGCGGCGGAAGTTGGCGAACTGAACGTCGTGCTGCCGCCGAACAATCTGACTTGCTCACAACGCGATCAAAGGGGCATCTTTTGACAGCTTGGTGATGAAAACCGTGCTTTCAAACTTCACATGGCCGAAACCCGAAAACGCATCGGAACGAAAAATCTGCACCGATGTTGTCCAACACCGTTGCCACATTGTGACAATCCCTGAAGATTCAGCCGGGCCGACATATTCTTTTTCCATCGGGCTTTATTTGAGTTTTCAACATCCTGAAATAGTAATTTTTGGTTTAAGCCAGCATATTGCCGGAATCACAATCAACGAAATCTGTGCAAAGATTGAAAAGGGAGCGAGCTTTCAGGCAGGACAGGAAACCGATGAATTTTTTACCGAAGGCAAGATGACATTTGTTACTGTTGATCCAAAAACTTACTGGGAGTTTCTTGGTAGCGTGCAATGGTTTTACCGCTGTTTGGATGGTAAATTCCCTGTATTGCAGGCCGTATGGACTGACAAGTTAGGAAAATTTCCATGGGAAGAAGGTCACGACCAACATGCCGCAAAAATTCAACCACTTTTGACTCATGCTCATCGCTAAAAAATCTGTTTCGGACAAGCGCAAAGACTTCCGCACCGCGCTCAAGTCGGGAAAATTGCTGCGCTTCCCCGGCGCGTTCTCGCCACTCGTGGCGATGGCGATTCAGCGGCACGGTTTTGATGGCGTTTACGTTTCCGGCGCGGCGCTGTCGGCAGATTTGGGTTTGCCGGACATTGGCTTGACGACATTGTCCGAAGTTGCGGCGCGTGGTGGTGCGATTGCGCGCGCGACGGATTCACCAACGCTGATTGACGCGGACACCGGCTTCGGCGAGGCGCTGAACATGGCGCGCACGATTCAGACGCTTGAAAACGCCGGGCTTTGCGGCTGTCACCTCGAAGACCAGGTGAATCCAAAACGCTGTGGACATCTCGACTACAAATCACTCGTGACGACGCAAGCGATGGTGGAAAAAATCCACGCCGCCATCGGCGCACGGCGCGATAAAAATTTTCTTATCATGGCACGGACGGATGCGCGGGCCTTTGAAGGTCTGGACGGCGCGATTGAGCGGGCGAAGGCTTACGTTGGTGCTGGCGCTGATGGGATTTTTCCGGAAGCGCTGGCGGACGAAGATGAATTTAAAACATTTCGCAAGGCCGTTAAAGTTCCGCTGCTCGCGAACATGACGGAGTTTGGCAAAAGCAAATTACTGACGACAAAGCAGCTTTCCGATCTCGGCATCAACATCGTGATTTATCCGGTGACGACGCTGCGGTTGGCGATGAAGGCCATTGAGACCGGACTCGCGGCAATCAAAAACGAAGGCAGTCAGGCGTCGTTGGTCGGCGAGATGCAGACGCGAGCGGAGCTTTACGAATTGTTGCGTTACAAGGATTACGCAAAGTTCGACAAAGATGTTTTTAATTTCAAACTGTGAGGTAATTATGAGCGACGAATCAAACATCCATCGCGGCCTGGACGGCGTGGTAGTGGACACGACGCGCATCTCGAAAGTGATGCCGGAGATCAACTCGCTGGTTTATGCCGGTTATCCCGTGCAGGAGCTGTGCGAGCATTGCCACTTCGAGGAAGTCGCGTGGCTCATGTGGCACGGCGAACTGCCGACGGTAAAGGAGTTCGCCGACTTCATGGCCATTGGCCGCAGCCAGCGTGAAATCAGCAAAGATCTGCTGTCCGTGATTCAAAAATCTCCGCGCATGGGGCACCCGATGGATGTGCTGCGGACGGCAGTGAGTTTTCTTGGATCGGAAGATGCGGAGATGGGCAAGACCGACGCGGCGACCAATTTGAAGCGTTCCATCAGCATGATGGTGAAAATCCCCACGATGATCGCGGCGTTTTATCGCTTTCGCAAAGGACATGAATTCATTCCGCCGCGCAGCGATCTGGGATTTGTGGAAAACTTTTTCCACATGGTTTTCGGCAAAGTCCCCGCGCCGGAAGTCGTGAAGGCGTTTGAGGTTTCGATGATTCTTTACGCCGAGCACGGTTTCAACGCCTCGACGTTCACCGCGCGCGTGGTCGTGTCGAGTTTGTCGGACATTTACAGCGGCGTGGTTGGCGGCATCGCGTCGCTGAAAGGCCCGTTGCACGGCGGCGCGAACGAGGCGGTGATGCACATACTGCTGGAAGTCGGCGAGCCGTCGCGCGCGAAGGAATGGATGCTGACCGCGCTGCGCGAAAAGCGCGTGGTGATGGGCTTCGGCCATCGTGTCTATAAAAACGGCGATTCGCGCGTGCCGACGATGAAAAAATACGCACGCAAGATGGCGGAGTTCACCGGGCAGTCGAAGTGGCTCGACATCGCGGACATCCTCGAAACCACGATGCGAGAGCAAAAGAACATCCACCCGAACCTCGATTTTCCCAGCGGCCCGGCATATTACATGATGGGCTTCGACATTGACATGTTCACGCCGTTCTTCGTGATGGCGCGCATCACCGGCTGGACGGCGCACATCATGGAGCAACTCGCGGACAACCGCCTCATCCGCCCACTGTCGCAATACACCGGCCATGCGGAGCGGCGCGTTGTGCCGTTGAAACAGCGTGGATGAATAATCAAATGAGTTACTACGCCAAATTTGAATCTCGTTTCGGTGAAACATTTCGTTTCGATACGCGGATTTATCTTCGACAATCTCCGACAGTTTCGGCGAATGGTCGGTGCGTAGCTGCCGTGGTCGGAAAAAATCCGGGTTCGGCCAAGTCATCCGACTCGGAGGCATGGGGACAATTGGAATTGGATGGTGATAATCTTTTGCCAACGGTAAGGAACATATTTGTTCGTGCTTACGAAACAGCCTGCAAAGAAATTCCTTCTGATGCCTTCGTGCAAATCTGGAATCTCTTTTATTGGTGCGACAAGAATTTGGATTCTGCGATTAAATCCGCGAGCAAAATCACCTCACCACCTACTTGCTCAAGCGAAAAACGCATTCCGAGCATTGTCTGGTTTGCTTGGGGTAGTGACAACAAGAAGCTAAATTCTCTCAAAGAGCGATTTCAAAAAATAAAACCGGTTAACGCATTTTTCTATAATCAGCGAACAAAGAGTATTTCTACACACATTCCAACAGCGACCAGTTTTGCAAGGCATACTCAAGGACTGACGACACAGCCTGTGATTAAACATTTAGCCAAAATTTTATGAGCAAAACACTTGAACCTTGTCCCTTTTTCATCGGTGGCGAATGGCTTCAGCCAAAAGTAGCGGGCACGCCGGTTTTTAATCCGTCAACCGGCGACGTCATCGCCGAATGTCCCGTCGGCACGGCTGCCGATGTGAACGCCGCTGTCGAGGCCGCGCACGCCGCGTTTCCGGCGTGGATGGAAACGCCGCCGGTAGAGCGCGTGCGAATTCTTGGCCGCTTCAAAATGTTGATGGAGGATAATTTTGAGGATCTCGTTCGCAGCAACACGCGCGAGCACGGCAAGACGCTGGTCGAATCGCGCGGCGACGTGAAGCGCGGCATCGAAGTCGTTGAATTTTCGCTGGGTGTGCCTTCATTGATGATGGGTGAAGTTCTGGAAAATATCGCGCGCGGCATTGATTGCGAAGCGATCCGCCAGCCGCTTGGCGTGTGCGTCGGCATCACGCCGTTCAATTTTCCCGCGATGGTGCCGTTGTGGATGTATCCCATCGCCATCGCGTGCGGCAACACGTTCGTCCTAAAGCCAAGCGAAAAAGTTCCGCTCACCGCCATCAAGATCGCCAAGCTGCTGGAGAAGGCCGGCCTGCCGAAGGGTGTGATGAACATCGTTCACGGTGGACGTGAAGTTGTGGACGCATTGCTCACACATCCGAAAGTGAAAGCCATTTCTTTTGTTGGCTCGACGCCAATTGCGCACTATATCTACGAAGTCGGCACGAAGCACGGTAAACGTGTTCAGTCCAACGGCGGCGCGAAAAATTACGTCATCATCATGCCCGATGCCGATGTGGAAAATTCCACACGCGGTGTCATTGAAGCCGCGTTCGGTTGCGCGGGTGAGCGCTGCATGGCGGGTTCAACTGCGGTTATTGTCGGCGGTGCGGAGAAAAATGTTTTGCCCACGCTCATCGAAGCCACGCGCAAAATCAAAGTTGGCCCGACCGACCGTGAATCACAACCGGACATGGGCGCGGTAATCACACGCCAGCATCGTGATCGTGTTCTGGAATTGATCGAAGCCGGCGTTAAGGAAGGCGCAAAAATTCCCGCCGACGGGCGCGGCGTGAAAGTCAGCGAAGCGCCCAACGGTTTTTACGTAGGCGCGACGATTCTTGATCACGTCCAAACCGACATGACCGTGGCGAAGGAGGAAATTTTCGGCCCCGTGCTAAATGTGATGCGCATGGATAATTTGAACAAGGCCATCGAACTGGCGAACAAGTCGTTTTACGGCAATGGCGCTTCCATCTTCACGCGTTCCGGCAAGGCTGCGCGCGAATTCAAGCATCGTATCAATTGCGGCATGGTCGGCATCAACATCGGCGTACCGGCTTCGATGGCATGGTTTCCTTTCAACGGTTGGAATGACTCCTTCTTCGGCGACCTGCACATGCAAGGCAGCGAAGGTGTTCAGTTTTTCACGCAACAAAAAGTCACCACGAGCCGATGGTTCAGTTATGGCGAAGGTGACATTTGGCATAAATAATATATGAGCCTGCTCATCAAAAATGGCGAGATTGTCACCGCAAGCGAACGCTACGTCGCGGACATCCTTTGCGAAAATGAAACCATCACACGCATTGACCGCGACATCACGCCGTCCAAAGGTGCAGAAGTCATCAGCGCGAAAGGAAAATTTATTTTCCCAGGATTCATTGACCCGCACGTGCATATTTATTTGCCGTTCATGGGCACGTATGCGAAAGATACTTACGAAACCGCCAGCCAGGCCGCGCTCGTCGGCGGCACGACCACGCTCATCGAAATGTGCGCTCCATCGCGCGCGGACGATACGCTCAATGGTTTCGAGTTGTGGATGAGTCAGGCCGTCGGCAAATCCGCGTGTGACTTCACATTTCACATGAGCGTGACGAAATTTGACGACAAAACCGAAAAGCAATTACGCGAAATCGTCAGGCGTGGCATCAGTTCGTTCAAAGTTTATCTCGCTTACAAAGGTGCGTTCGGCGTGGACGACACGGAATTGTATCGCACGCTCAAGCTCGCGAAGGAACTCGGCGTCATTGTCACCGCGCATTGTGAGAATGAAACGCTCGTCAGCGAGCGTTGCAAAGAGTTGCTCTCCGCCGGCAAAACCGATCCCGGCCAGCATCACGAAAGCCGCCCGCCCGCTGTCGAAGCCGAGGGTGTTCATCACTTGATGACCTTTGCCGAACTCACCGGCGCGGCGACTTACATTGTCCACTTGAGTTGCAAGGAGGCGCTTGAGCAGGCCATCGCCGCTCGTCAACGCGGTGTGCGCGTCGGCGTCGAAACGCTCATCCAATATCTCACGCTCGACAAAACGGACGCCGAGAAACCGAAGTTTGAGGGCGCGAAATTTGTCATGTCGCCGCCGCTGCGCGACAAGCGCAATCAGAAAGTTTTGTGGAACGGTCTGCGTGACGGACTCATTCAAACCGTCGCGACCGATCACTGCCCATTCGATTTCAAGACGCAAAAAGTCATGGGCAAAAATGATTTCACGAAAATTCCCAACGGCATCCCGTCGCTCGAAGACCGCATCAACGTGCTTTACACTTACGGCGTAAAGACGGGCAAAATTGATTTGCACACGTTCGTGAACGTTGCCAGCACGCAGATTGCGAAGACGTTTGATTTGTTCCCGCGCAAAGGCACGATTCAGCACGGCGCGGATGCTGACCTCGTCGTTTTTGATCCAAATTATCGCGGCAAAATTTCGGTGAAGACACAGCATATGAACGTGGATTACAACGTGTTTGAAGGCTGGAAAATCGAAGGCCGTCCAAGCGTCGTCACCGTGCGCGGGCAAGTCGCGGCGCGCGACGGAAAATTTGTCGGCAAGCAAGGCCATGGAAAATTTTTAAAACGCAAACCAAGTCACTTCTAAATTCTAAATTATGGCTGATCCTTTTCTTCAAGCGGCGATTGACGAGGCGAAAAAAGGACTGGCTGCCGGCGGCATTCCCATTGGCTCCGTGCTCGTGTGTGATGGAAAAATCATTGGGCGCGGCCACAACCAGCGCGTGCAACACGGCAGCGTGATTCATCACGCCGAGATGAATTGCCTCGAAAACGCCGGTCGTCTACCCGCCAAAGTTTACGAACGTTGCACGATTTACACGACGCTTTCGCCATGTCCGATGTGTTCCGGTGCCATCAAACTTTACAAGATTCCCCGTGTCGTGGTGGGCGAGAACATCACGTTCATGGGCGACGAGGATCATCTGCGTCAGTCGGGCGTCTCGGTGGAAGTATTGCAAAACGGGGAATGCATCCGGTTGATGCGCGGGTTCATCGCAGCCAAACCTGAATTGTGGAACGAAGACATCGGTGTTTAATGCAAATGTTCCAGTCATGAACGCCACCGTATCCGGCCTTGCCGCCAACTCGCCTGATGTCGAGGCCGACATCGAGCAGAGCCAGCTTTTCAACGCTGACCTCGCGCCCGTGCCGCAATCGCGGCGCAGGTGGGGCATGTTGAGCTTCGCCGCGCTGTGGATTTCCATGTCCGCGTGCATCCCGACTTACATGCTCGCGTCGGGACTCATCGGCGGCGGCATGAACTGGTGGCAGGCCATCCTCACGATTTTTATCGGCAACCTCATTGTGCTGATTCCGATGATCCTCAACGCGCACGCCGGAACGCTTTATGGAATTCCGTTTCCGGTTTATTGCCGCGCATCGTTCGGGACGAAAGGCGCGAATGTTCCGGCAATTCTCCGCGCATTCGTCGCGTGCGGCTGGTTTGGAATTCAAACGTGGATCGGCGGCGAGGCGATTTACAAAATCTGCGTGACGATTTTTAATCTGCATCCCGCGCTGGCGACGAACTGGCTCGGCATCACGGGCGGACAATTCCTTTGCTTCCTGTTTTTCTGGGGCGTCAACATGTGGGTCATCTATCGCGGCATCGAGATGATCCGCTGGCTGCTGAACATCAAAGCGCCGCTGCTCATCGCGCTCGGCTTGCTGCTGCTGTGGTGGGCGTGGCGCTCGGCGGGCGGCTTCGGGTCAATCCTGTCGCAGCCGTCGGCATTCGATGCGGGCCAGCCGAAGGCCGGACAATTCTGGACTTACTTTTTTCCAGCGCTCACTGGCATGGTCGGTTTTTGGGCGACGCTCTCGCTGAATATTCCCGATTTCTCGCGCTACGCAAAATCGCAACGCGACCAGGTCATCGGTCAAACGCTCGGCCTGCCGCTGACGATGGCGCTCTATGCGTTCATCGGCGTCGCGGTCACGTCGGCAACAACGATCATTTACGGCGCGCCGATTTGGAATCCGGTGGATGTGCTGACGCATTTCAAAAATCCCGTCGTGCTGGTCGTCGCGATGCTTTCACTTTGCATTGCCACGCTCGCGACAAACATCGCGGCGAACGTCGTCAGTCCGGCGAATGATTTCGCGCATCTCGCGCCGAAGAAAATTTCCTTCCGCATCGGCGGACTCATCACCGGCATCGTCGGCATTCTGATGATGCCGTGGAAACTCGTGGCCGACCCGAACGGCTACATTTTCACCTGGCTTATAGCGTATAGCGCGTTGCTCGGACCGATCGGCGGAATTTTGATCGCGGATTATTTTGTCTGCCGCCGCTGCAAACTGAATGTCACCGCGCTCTACAAATCCGATGGCGAATATCGTTTCACGAACGGCGTCAGCATCGTCGCCTTGATTTCATTGGTGATCGGCGTGCTGCCGAGTTTGCCTGGTTTTCTGGTGAACATCAACGCGCTGTCGGCGGAAAGCATTCCGGCCTCGCTCGCGCATCTTTACAATTACGCGTGGTTCATCGGCTTCGCCGTGGCGTTCACCGTTTATCTTGCGTTGCGGAAATCGTCCAGATGCGGGCCTCTTTAAGAATTCCAGTTGCTAGAAATTGCAAATTCAGGTTTAACTATTGCGGATTTAATATGCCTTCTGCGCCCGTCAACACGAAAATTGAAATGATTAAACTCAAGGATTTAGAGTTTGATCGCCAGAATCCCCGATTAGCTGGTTAACTTTCGGATTTCAACAGCATCGTCGTAAGCAAGAAGAAAGTCCCCTTGAAAATTGCTCAAGGCCTCAAAAAGCATTTCATGGTCAATTTTCTAATACGTATACAATCTATGCGCCGGGCCGAAGTATGGCGGGTCAACAAATGCCACGGCTTTTTTATTGTGACTGAATTTTTAAGGAGAGCAAAGCCGTCGGACTGTGAAAAATGAAGTTTTTTTCGCTGTTTGCCAATTTCTCTTAACCTTGCAGCAATTGTTTCAGTTTACTGCATAATTCAGCACTCGCACGTCGTCATTCAACCAGAAATCCTCCGATAAGTCACGATGTGGTGAAAAAATAATCGTTCCTGGAAATCGCGCGCAACAGGAATTTTTCAGCGTTGAATATTTTGCGCGGAACGGCCAAGATGGTTTCCCAAATTAAGAAATAAAAGCGATACGCGTTTTGAAATTATGAAAACAATCCCGTTGCCCCCGACCAGTCATCAACCGAAAAAATACACCGGGCCGTCCGCCGATGAAGTGCTCGCGTTGCGCAAGCAGTTCATGAATCCCGGCATTTTTCTTTATTACAAAAAGCCGCTCATGGTCGTCGAGGGTTCGATGCAATACGTCTGGGACGAAACCGGCAAGCGCTATCTCGACGGCCTCGGCGGCATCGTGACGATCAGCGTGGGGCATTGCCATCCGCACGTCATCGCGGCGGGCAACCGGCAGACTGAACTTTACCAGCATTCGACGACGATTTATCTCCACCCGAACGTCGCGCAATACGCCGAGAAGCTGGCGTCGAAAATGCCGGGCGACTTGAAGGCCTGCTATTTCGTGAACTCCGGTTCGGAGGCGAATGATCTCGCGCTGCTGATGGCGCGCGCCAGCACGGGGAACTACGACATGATCGCGTTGCGCAATGCGTATCACGGCGGCAATGCGTCCGGCATGGGCGTCACGGCGCACAGCACTTGGAAATACAATGTGCCGCACAGCTTTGGCGTGCATCACGCGCTCGCGCCGTATCAGTATCGCGGCGTTTTCGGCTATGACGACGCGGACGCGGGCAAAAAATACGCGAATGATGTGAAAGAGTTGATTGATTTCGCGACGCCGGGAAAAGTCGCGGGCTTCATCGCGGAATCCATTCAGGGCGTCGGCGGCTTCGTGGAATTTCCGCAAGGTTATCTCAAGCAGACTTACGAATACGTCCGCGCAGCGGGCGGCGTGTGTATCGCGGACGAAGTTCAAACTGGCTTCGGCAGAACCGGAACACATTTCTGGGGATTTGAAACGCAAGATGTGATTCCCGACATCGTCACGATGGCGAAGGGAATTGGCAACGGCTGTCCATTGGCGGCAGTTGTGACGACGCATAAAATCGCGCAGTCGCTCGTCGGCAAAATTCATTTCAACACGTTCGGCGGAAATCCCGTCGTCAGCGCGATGGGCAAAGCCGTTCTCGAAGTCATCAAGAAAGATAATCTTCAAGCGAACTCGCTCAAACTCGGCAACCATATCCACGCGGGACTCGCAAAATTGAAAGAGAAGCACAAAGTCATCGGCGACGTGCGCGGCAAAGGTTTGATGATCGGCATCGAAATGGTCAAAGACCGCGCGACAAAAGCGCCGGCGTCCGCCGAGTGCGCGATGGTTTTGGAAAAAGCGCGCGAGCTTGGCTTGCTGATCGGGAAAGGCGGCTTGTGGGGTCAGACCATTCGTTTCGCGCCGCCGATGTGCATCACGCTGGCCGATGCGGATTTTCTTCTGGAAGTTTTGGACGAATCCTTTTCGACGCTGTGATTGCGCCATGAAGTTGATCCAACACAATTACGGCAAAGCAAAAGTGCGCGTGCTGAAAGTTTTTCGCGCCGGAAAAATCCATTCCCTCAAGGAACTGGACGTGCAGGTGATGTTGCAAGGCGACTTCGACGCGTCTTACACGAAATCCGACAATTGCCTAGTTGTCGCGACGGACTCGATCAAGAACACCGTCAATGTGTTCGCCAAACAAAGGCTTGGCACGGAGACGGAGGCATTCGGTGTTGTCCTGGGCGAACACTTTCTCAAGACCTATAAACACGTCAGCCGTGTGGAAGTGAGCCTGACAGAGCATTGCTGGAATCGGATTTCCGTCGGAGGCAAGCCGCACGCACATTCTTTTTTGGAGAAGAGCGTGGCAAAGCCGTTCGCAAAAATTGTCTGCACGCACAAGGGCAAGGTCGTTGAATCTGGCATCGAGGAATTATTTATCCTAAAATCAACGGCGTCGGGCTTTGAAAATTATCTGCGCGACGAATTCACGACTTTACCAGAAACCAGCGACCGTATTTGCGCGACGAAACTGAAGGCGATTTGGACTTACACCAAGAAGCCGAAAAGTTATTTGGCAACTAATGACAAAATTCTCAACATGATGCTGGTGGTGTTCGCCAAAAAATTCAGTCCGTCTGTGCAGGTGACTTTGTTCCAGATGGGCGAGGCTGCATTGAAGGCAGTGCCGGAGATTTCAAAAATCCACATCGCGATGCCGAACAAGCATTGCCTACTGATCAATCTCAAGCCGTTCGGCTTGGAAAATAAAAATGAATTGTTCGTGCCGACGGACGAACCGCATGGGCAGATTGAAGGAACGATTTCCCGCTGAATTATTTTATGCGGTAAAACTGCGGCCGGGTCCAAGTTTTGCCAAGCCTTGCTGACAAAGAACGAAATACGGCGAGTTTATTTGGCGAATCAAATTCCGCCGGGCGTTTTGAATTTTAATTCGCCGGCGTGTTTGTCACTTGCTCGGTGCGATAAAATCCGCTTGAATTATTCGTCGCATTCGGGTCAATAAAATCAATTGAGCCTTGGAAAACTTGATTGGTGGTAGAAATAGACGACCAGTTTTGCAGGTCGGTTGAGCTTTCAACGGAGAACCAAGCCCCATCCGGTCCAAATGCGTTGAGGTGGAAGCTACCGTCAGGCAACAGGAATGGCAGCGGACGCGGCCAGTTTTCGAGAATTAGCGCAGCCGCACGCGGCGGAATTCCCACAATGTAATCCGGCGGCATGTTGGTATCCGGCGTAAGCGTGAGAACAACGGTCCTTGGAAAATTGTTCGAACCATTGTCAATTGGGACAATCGGGATTAGAGCGTAAGCTTCGCCAGCGGGAATTGTCACATTGCCCGGCAACTCGACATAATCCACGCCATTGCTGGCGGTGCCACCGATATTGTAGTTGACAGTGATTGAATTGCTTGCGTCGCCGAAACTGCGCACGGTGAAAAGCGCGTCCTTTGGTCCCCAATTGGTGAAGGATTGCCAGCTCGCCGGCGGCCAGTTTGCCCATGCCGGTGTCTCGTTTGTCATGCCCGGCCAGATCCATGAATTTGTGCCGGCGATGGCAATCGGATCGGTTGCTACGATATTCACAACATCGGTCGGATTCGCATTGGTTGTTGAAGCCAAAATAGTGATATTCACTGGCGGGGAAGTCCTGCTGGAAGTATCAAGGCCGTCAACAGCACCCATTGCCACAACGGTCAAGGCATAGGCACCCGGTGGCGCGTTGGTCCATACGCAGTAAAAAATATGACCGAGCAGAGGATTTGGCCCCGCGATAACGAAATCAGGCTGGACTCTCGGCGGACCACCAGCGGAACCCAGACCCAGATTGAAACCGCTGCCAAGATCGTTGGTGCCTGCAAAAAATTCCACATTGGTGCGCAGCGCGTAAGCAAAAATCGGAATGTCCACTGGCGCGAAAAACATGGCGTGATTTGCCGGACAGATGATTCTGGGTACGGGACCGACAACTGGATCATAAGCAGTTTGTGCTAGACTAACACGAAAAATCACTAACAAGAATGTGAAAACCAATCCGTATCTTGTTGCGACTAAAAAGCGCATAAGTTTCATACACGGCAAAATAACTATGATAATTATTTGCAGAAAACCGATGAAAAGTCAAGAAGCGCTTTGTTACAAAATTGCCAACAATAGCCTTGACCTTATAAGTAACGCACCGTTTTTTTGCAAGGAGTGTAAGGGCGTTCAGCTCACTTGCCTCAAGGCAGCGGAAGTTCCGGCACGGTCAAGCATTGATCTTACCGCTTCCGTTCCACTTCGGCGATGTATTTTTTCGTGGCGGCGGGCAGTTCATGCCAAATCCAAATGGTAATCGCTCCGCCAATTGCGGCGAACGGAATGACGAAAAGGGCAATCATTGCCAGCTCTTTGCGCGCAATCAAAAATCCGAGGCTGATGGGTTGAATGCCGCTGCCCACATAAGCGAATCCGTTGACGATGCCCATGCACAGAAAAGCATAAGTCATATCCAGAGCGGCAGCCAGTTGATGAAGCGACGCATCATGAACCAGCGGCTGTGCTGGAGTGGATTGTTGTAAAAACAAGCCGGAATCACGATCGCCAGACAAAGCGTGACCGTGGCCGGATAAAAATAATTTGGAACCATTCCTGTCTCGGCGAAGCAAAACAGAGCTGTGCGCAGCGGTCAAAGAATTTTGCGTGACAAAAACGTCACGCGATCCCGTCCAGCTTGTTTGAGTCCGGCGGCTGGGTGCTGGAAATGTTTTTGTTGCGGATGGAAAACATCAGCAGGCCGCCGATGATGCCGAACGGAGCCATGAAATAAAAATAGTAATCCCAGTTTTTATCGAGCAGCCAGCCGAGAAGTTTCAGCGCAACGCTTGCGCCGAAGTATTGGAACGAATCAATGACGCCGGACGCGAACCCCGCCATTTTGCGGCCGCCGATATCCATCGCCGCCGCCGGGCCGAGCAGCGAGTGCGTCGAGTTAACCGTGAACGCAATGACGATGAACGAAATCGCCACCGCGTTCACGCTGTGCGCCTGCGCCGCCAGCAGGATGACCACGACCTCGATAAAATATATTCCCGACGCCACCGGGGCGCGGCGTCCTTGAAAAAATCTGTCGGAAATGAAACCTGATAATAGTGAACCGGCTGATGCGACCACCGGAATCAAAAATCCGGTCCATTGAAATTGCGGCGCCTTCATATCCAGATGTTGCACTTCCTGTAAATAACGCGGAAACCATTGGTCAACACTTTGTCGCACCGCACCGGTGCAGGAATACGCCAGCGCGATGATCCACACCGCCGGGTTGTTGACAATCTTTCCGAATACCACCGAGATTTCACTCCGCACATCCACGTTGGAATGGTCTTCTTCGCCGGCGTGAACATTGGCAAAACCGGCCTGCTCCGGCGTGTCCTTCACAAAAATTGCCAGCAGGATTGCGACCATCGTCGCGATGCCCGCCGGAATCCAAAACAGCCAGCGCCAGTGCAGCGGCGGAACGTGCCACATTCCGATAAAAACAAATCCACCAAGCACCATTGGTCCGAGCTTGAAAATAATGGTTCGCCCCAAATTAATCATGCAACCGAAGATTCCCGCGAACGTGCCACGTTCCGTTTGGCTGAACCACGCCGCGTTAATCTTGATGAAGCCCGGCGAGCCGAACGCCTGGATATAACCGTCAATACTTCGCAGCACCACGAACAGCCACAACATGCCCCAAAACGACGCTGCGCCGAACAGCAAGTTCATTGTGATTGTCCCTGCCGCGCCGATGAGCATCGCGCGCTTGCCGCCAATCCGGTCGGTGAGCAGTCCATTGATGATTTGTCCGATGGCATACGCGAGCAGTTGCGCCGAGATGATGCTGCTCATGTCCGACTTCGTAAAATGAAACTCATCGGCGATGGATTTATTAGCGAGGGAAAAATTGTAGCGGCACAAATAATAGGACGTATACATCAGCCCGATGATGCCCCAGTTCAAACCGCGACGCGGACGGAATCCTGGGGGTAATTTGGGGCGACCGGAATCGGTGGGTGCGTCAGGGTTCATTAAACTTCAATCCGTGTTTCATGAGAATAAATCAAACCTGCGCCGGCCGGTCAAAGTTATTTCATATTCTGTGAAACCAAAAGATCCACTGCAAATTCCGTGACTGTCTGAAATTATTTTGTTCGAAGCTGCCCCGCCTTGGCTTTCTTTTCCGTCTTCGGAGGTTTGGTGGCTTTCACAGGTTTTTCGTTTTTGGCAGCCTTGGGCTTCTCTTCGGCAACTTCAGCTTTTCAGTTCGCACTTCTGTTCTGCTTCAGCCGGAGCGGCTTCGGGTGTGACATTCGGCGTCAAACGGTCAGCAAAAATTTTGCGGTTGCGGGAGCAGATTCCTTTTGGCAATTACAGTGCGTTCCGCTAAACTGAAGTGAAACAAGGATGAAATTATGAAATTGAAGTTGTTCACATTCGCAGGAGCGCTCGGTGTTTTAATTGCATTCAGCATTCAAAATGTCGACGCGTGGGATTATGAAGGTCATCACGCGGTCAACGAATTGGCGCTGGCGTCGTTGCCGAAGGATTTCGGCATCGAATTGACGCCCGTATTGAAAAATCGAATTGAATTTCTCGCGGGCGAGCCGGACCGCTGGCGTAACATTTCAGATCTGCCGCTGAAACATGTTAACGGTCCGGATCATTATTTTGACCTGGAGGATTTAAAACTTTGCGGGCTGACGCCGGAAACATTGCCGGTTATGCGATATGATTTTGTCGCAGACATTGCGCGGGCGCGCGTAGAACATCCCGAACGTTTTCCCACGATTGATCCAGCGAAGGACGCCGATCATACGCGCGAGTTGGACGGATTTTTACCGTGGGCAATCACAGAGAATTACGAGAAATTGAAATCGGATTTCAGCAGCCTCAAGGCGTTTCAAACACACGGCGGCACGCCCGAAGAAATCGCCAACGCGCAGGCGGACATCGTTTATGTGATGGGCGTGATGGGACATTTTGTCGGCGACGGTTCGCAGCCGTTGCATACGTCGAAGTATTTCAACGGCTGGGATCCGAACAATAATCCGAAAGGTTACACGACGCGAACGACGTTTCATGCGTGGATTGACGGCGGTTATTTCCGACAAATCGGCGGAATAAAAGTTGACGCGCTCATCGGGAAAATCCAGCCGGCCACGCGCATTCCAAACGCGGGCGATCCTGAGGCATTTTTTCGCTATGTCGTCGCCTATCTGGTCGAGCAAAACAAATTCGTCGAACCGCTTTATGAATTGGACAAGGAAGGCGGACTTTCCGGCGACGGCGACAAGGGCATGGAAGGCGCGCCGTTCCTGGATAATCAACTGGTCAAAGGCGGACAAATGCTCGGCAACATCTGGTTGACCGCATGGCTCAACGCGCCGGAAGACACTTATCTCGAAAGACAACTGGATCAACGCAACGCCACTCCGACAAATCAATGAAGTAACAAAACTTGCCATGCGTGTTATACACCGTTTACCCTGTGCGGAATGCGGTGGCTCGACCGTTATTTGTTACGCAAACGCCTGTGCGCGCCCCGGCCTTGACTCGGCGGTTTGACGCTGCCGAACGACTCGCGGTGGTAATTGCAGGCAACGCGCGATTTGCACCAGTAATGCATCGTCCTTTTTGCAAAGAGATATGCGCAGATAATCTCAATCACAAAACCGGTTAGTTTAGGATGAAGAACAAGAAGTGCTAGACGTTCTGCTCTTTCGTGTTTAATTTGCATTTATGACAACTGAAACGCTGGCGAAAGAAGTGCCGGCAAAATCACCAAAGAATGCGGTTTTGTTACGGCGTGACGGCTGGCGTTGGATTTTTCCATTATTTGTTCACCTTAAGGAAGTAGCAAGCTATGCCGCGCACGCGCCAGGAACTGGAACAGATTGAACGTGAAATTCTCGCGCCCTACGCGCAATTCAGCGGCGACACCCGTGGCCGCGAATACCAGGAGGCTCCGCCTATCTGGCGCGCGCATTACCAGCGCGATCGCGACCGGGTCATCCATTCGCGCGCGTTCCGTCGTCTCGAATACAAGACGCAAGTTTTTCTCAACGGCACCGGCGATCATTTGCGCACGCGGCTGACGCATACGATTGAAGTCGCGGCCATCTCGCGCAACATCGCCAGCGCGCTCAGACTGAACACCGATTTGGCCGAAACCATCGCGCTCGCGCATGACCTCGGCCATGCGCCCTTCGGCCACAAGGGCGAAACCGTTCTCGCGCGCTTGATGAAGGGTCACGGCGGCTTCGAGCATAATCAGCACAGCCTTCGCATCGTCGAGCAGCTTGAACAAAAATATCCGAATTTCCCCGGCCTAAACTTGTCCTGGGAAGTTCGCGAAGGTCTGGCCAAACATCACACCGCTTACGACCATCCTGGCCAGCGCAAGGGTTTCGACGCAAAAAATCCCTCGCTCGAAGCGCAGATTGCCAACCTGTCCGACGAAATCACTTATTACAGCCACGACCTCGACGACGGGTTGGATTCGGGATTGTTGTCTGAAAAAAAACTCGCCGCCAACGTCCGCGTTTGGGCGCACGCGGCCACGCTGGTCAGGCAGGAGTTCGGCAATCTGCCCGATGAAAGCCGCCGCTATTTCACCATCCGCACGATCATTGACATGCAGATCCACGACGTGGTCGGGAACAGCGAACGGCTCATCCAAAAAGCCGGCGTGCAATCCGCTGACGACGTGCGCCGATATTCCAAAGTGCTCATCGCCTACAGCCCCGCACGCCGCGAGTTGAATCTGGAACTGCGCAATTACCTTTACAAAAATTTATATTACAATCCGGTCGTGCACCAGCCGAATTTGCGCGCGGTGAAAATGCTGGGTGAACTGTTCAAATACTACCTCGCGCACCCAAAAGAAACGGGCAAAGGCACACAGCATCGCGTCAAGAAAATCGGGCGGCACCGCGCCGTCTGCGATTATCTCGCCGGCATGACCGACCGTTATGTCATGCTCGAATACCACCGCATTTTTGACCAAACATTCAAAGTCGCGTGACGGTTTCTTCACTCAAAAGTCCGGCGAGCAGTTGTGAAATTGTCTTCCCCTGCCCCGGCAAAATCAATTCCGGCGCGATTTCACTCAATGGCTGAAGCACAAACCGACGCAAATGCGCGCGCGGATGCGGCAAAATCAATTCCGCCGTGTTGCACGTTTCATTTCCAAACGCAATCAAATCCAAATCCAGCGGGCGTGGTTCGTTTAAAGCTGTTTTCGGCGCGCGACCAAATTCCATTTCCAGTTCACGAAGTTTCTTAAGCAACGATTCCGGTGTATCATTTTTTCTTGGCGTGAGGCTGACAACGGTATTCACAAACGGTGGTGAGTTTGGCGGACAATTCAGCGGTGAAGTCTGCCACAAACAAGATTTCAGAATTAGCGTGTCAGAAAAATTCTGCAACCGCGTCATTGCCTCTAATAGAATTTTCCGTGAATCACCGAGATTCGAGCCAAGGGCAATAATGGCGATTGAATTTTTCATCAGCGGTCAAACCATTTCAAGCCGTTGGGTAATTCCTGTGCCGCATATTCAACGTGCAGGACACGCCTGTGCGATGAATTTTTTGCAGGCGAAGAAGAGTGTAAAAGTAACGGGCGCATTAGCAGCGCACCGCCTTTTAGAACCTCACAAACAACAGTCTCTTTCCGCTGCGTCCAACCCGCGATTTCGAGTGCGCCGAGCTTGCCTTGCAAATGTGAACCCGGAATGACCTTCAATGCGTCGTTATGTGCATCACAATCGTCAAGGTGCAGACGAACTGTTATCATGCCCTTCAGAATTTCCTGTGGTGGCTGCACATGAAGGATTCCGTCTTTTATTGACCAAGCGGCAAAATCCGGCGTTCCAATTTGTTCAGCAACTGCGATGGTCAAATCTTGATGCCACGGAACACGCCAATTGGATTCAGCGGTTTTGTCCAAAAAAAACGCGCGGACAGGGAAAAAATTTCGGCCAAGCAATCTTTCCAAATAGGAAACTAGCTTTGCAGAAGTCGCCGTTTCATTTACCAACAGGCTGTTTCGCAAAAGATTCCGGACGCCGCCGATTTTATTCTTGGCAAAATTTTGCTGGCTTTCAAACAATGCAGAAAGCTCCAACGCCAGCAAATCACATTCGGAATCCGAAATCACGCTGGAGATAATTTGAAACCCATCGTCCATGAAACGGCCAGCACCATTTTCTTCCAACTTCTGGCTTCTGGCTTCTGACTTCATTTCAATCCCAGCACTTCTTGCATGTCGTAAAGGCCGGGTTTTTGCTTCACAACCCAGAGCGCCGCGCGCAACGCGCCGTTGGCGAACGTGTCGCGGCTCGACGCTTTGTGCGTGAGTTCAAGCCGTTCGCCAGTATTCGCAAAAATCACCGTGTGATCACCGACGACATCGCCGCCGCGCACGGAATGAATTCCAATTTCTGCGGCTGTGCGTTCGCCGACGATACCGACACGACCGTGCCGCGCAACTTTTTCAAGCTGCTGCTTGCGGATTTCCGCCAGAATTTCCGCCAACGATTTTGCCGTGCCGCTCGGCGCGTCTTTTTTCAGGCGATGATGCATCTCGACGATTTCCAGATCGAAATCCGATCCTAAAATTTCCGCCGACTTGCGCGTCAGCCAGAACAGCGTATTAACGCCCGAGGAAAAGTTGGATGCCCAAACCATCGGGATTTTGGTTTTAGCTTTGAGGATTTCCACTTTTTCTGCGTTAGAATGTCCCGTCGTGCCGATGACGATGGCTTTTTTGTGCCGCGCGCAAAGCCCAGCGATGTCCGCCGTAGACGTGTGCGAACTGAAATCAATAAGCGCGTCGCCTTCTGAAATGACTGCGGGCAAATCGTCGCCACGGTCAATCGCCGCGACGATTTCCAAATTACAAAAGTTTTTCGCGCACGAAACCAATGCCTGTCCCATGCGGCCTTTCGCGCCGGTGATGATGACTCGTGTCATATTATTCCAAAACGCCGCAGCGTTTCAATGTCGTGCGCAGCGTGTCCCAATTTTTAGGATTCATCGGCACAAGCGGCAGGCGATATTCTTCCTCGATCAATTTCATCATCGCCAGCGCAGCTTTCACCGGCGTCGGATTCGTTTCGATGAACAAATCTTTGAACAACGGATAAAATTTTTCGTGAAGCCGGATGGCGGCGGCGGTTTTGCCCGTCGCAAACAATTTCACCATTTGCGAAACCTCTTTTGGAATCACATTGGACGCGACGCTGATGACACCATTCGCGCCGACAGCCATGAACGGCAGCGTCAACGAATCATCGCCGGACAAAATCTCGAACTTCGGGCCGAGTGCCAAGCGCAGTTGCGACACGCGGTCGCAACTGCCGCCCGCTTCTTTGATGCCGACGATGTTTTTGCAATCTGCCGCAAGGCGTTTGGTTGTGTCCACGCCGATCTCGATGCCGCAACGTCCCGGAATGCTGTAAAGCACGATGGGCAGTTTCGTCGCGCGCGCGATGGCGCGGAAATGCTGATACAAACCTTCCTGTGTAGGCTTATTGTAATACGGCGCGACTTGCAGCGAACCGTCTGCGCCAACTTTTTCTGCGGCTTGCGTCAGAGAAATCGCCTCGCTCGTCGCATTCGCGCCCGTGCCGGCGAGCACTTTGATTTTGCCCGCCGCGAATTTCACTGCTAGCACGATAATGCGCATGTGCTCCTCGCAATCCACCGTCGGCGATTCGCCGGTGGTGCCGACGGGCACGATGCCGTCCACGCCACCTTTGATCTGAAATTTGATCAGGCATTCGAGCGCGACTTCATCCAACGCGCCGTTTCTGAACGGCGTGACAATGGCGGTGTAAGTTCCAGTAAACATATCTCCCCATAGAATCAGAAAACCAGCGCGGTTTGGCGAGAATGAAAATTGCTTGCCTCTTGCTACGCGACGGTGGGTCGCTTAATTTTTCCGCGCTTGAGAAAGAACGGTCGCCCCGAAATCCCGCGCAAGACGATTTATCGTCTCTCGATTTATTTGCGATGTCTCGCGCGCCTGCGCGAAAATCGCATCGGCACCGTTTCCAGCGAGGCGCTCGCGAAAGCCGCCGGCGTCAAGTCCACGCAACTGCGCAAAGACCTCGCGTATTTCGGCACGTTCGGCACGCGCGGGCTTGGTTACGATGTCACGGAACTTTTCAAAAAAATCGCGGACGAACTCGGCACCTCGCGTTTGCAGCCGGTGATTCTCGTCGGCGTTGGCAACCTCGGCCTCGCATTGCTCTCGTATCGCGGTTTTGAAAAAGAGGGATTTGAAATCGTCGCCGCATTCGATGCCGAGCCGAACCGCAAGCGCGACAAGGAAATCAAGCAGCCAATTTACGCGATGGAAACCTTGCAGGAGTTTGTCGAGAAGCACGGTGTCAAGATGGCCATCGTCACCGTTCCGGTCGCCGTCGTCCAGGAAGTGACCAACACTCTGGTAAAATGCGGCATTGTGGGCCTCTTGAATTTTGCCCCCATCATGCTTGACGTGCCGGAGGATGTGACGGTCAACAACGTCAACCTCGCCATCGAACTAGAAAACTTGAGCTACTTTATACGGGAGTAAACGCTCAGTTTTACTTTGCGATGGTCAATTTTTGAATCGCCGCTGCGTGCAATTGCCAGAAGACCAGAAGTTCTTTCCACCACTTCCGGGTCTCGGCGGTCGTGCTGCTATGGCGGGCGCCCGGAATAACTTGGAGGATTTTCGGGCCATTGTATCCGTCATACAACCGCTCGCCAAATTCCGGCGGAATGATTTCATCCGAACCCGCAACGATGACTTTTACAGGGCCGTGATAATCTTTCAACCATTCCGCCGGATCAAAACGGTCCCACAACAAAAAATAGGCCGGAAGAAACGGGACATGATTTGCAGCCACCGACGCCAGCTTGTCGTATGGCACGAACAGCGCCAGGCCGGCCACGCCCGCAGGAAATTTTTGGGCCAGATGCGCGGCCACACCGGTTCCCAATGATTCGCTGACAACATAGACCGGCAGGTTTTTTGGTAGATTTTCAAACGCTTCATCCGCCGCCGACAAAAGACTGTTTTCGCCCGGCGAACCTTCACGCGCACCGTAGCCGGGATATTCGAGGATATAAACGTCCAGCGGAGCGGCCTCGTGAATCGGCCTCGCCATATAAGCGCGGTTGAGCGCCCAACCGCCATTGCCGTGGACAATTAAGACACTGCCGATTGGTGCCGAACTAGCGGATAATTTCCAACCAATCAACTGACCCGCCCCATTCCGCCACGCGACAAAACCTGCTTTAGCCGCAGCTTCATCGGCAAAATCCTGTGTCAGTTTCGTCGGAACATAAATCAAATAGCGTTGTAGCAGCGTAAATAAAACCAGCACCACGGCGTAACCAATGAGAAACGTCCGCATGGCAAGCATCCCCCACCGCCGCCAAGGCAATTTCAGTTTCGTTGGTGGCGCTTCGTCGGACACTAGCTATTCCTTTTTTGCCGTCTTCACTTCGAGGTAAAGATCGCGCAGTTGCTTCGGGTCAACGAATGCGGGTGAATCAGTCATCAAGTCCACACCCTTCGCGGTTTTCGGAAACGCAATGACGTCGCGGATGCTCGGCGTGCCGCAAAGAATCGCAATCAAACGATCAAAGCCGAGCGCGATGCCACCGTGCGGCGGCGCGCCGTATTTGAAGGCTTCAAGCATATAACCAAAACGCGCATTAACAATATTCGCCGGGATCGCCAAAACTTCATTGAAAACCCAATTTTGAATTTTCGGATCGTGAATACGAATTGAACCACCACCGAGTTCGACACCATTCACAACGATGTCATAGTGCTGGCCACGAATCTTCTTAAAATCCACCGAAGGCTTACCAGTGATATGAAAGTCCTTAATGTCCTCGGCCACCGGCGCGGTAAATGGATGATGGCTCGAATACCAGCGGTTTTGTTCGCGGTCAAAACCGAGCAACGGAAATTCGACGACCCACAGGAAATTAAATTGATGCGGATCAATCGTCAGCTTGCCCTGCCCCTTCAAAACATCGGCGCAATAGAGACGAATCTTGCCGAGGATTTCGCAGGCGTTCAACCATTGATCGGCGGCGAAGAGAATCAAATCGCCTTCCTGAATCGCGAGCTTCTGCGTGAGCGCGGCTTTCTCGGCGTCGCTAAAGAATTTCACGATGGGTGATTTCCATTCGCCATTTTCAACCTTGATGAATGCGAGACCTTTCGCACCGAAACTCTTGGCATATTCGGTCATCGTTTCAATCTGACCTTGCGTGGCCACGGCGAGACCTTTGGCGTTGAGCGCTTTTACGACACCACCGTTGGCAATCGCGCCGCCGAACACTTTGAACGTGCTGGTCTTGAATTCTTCGGTGAAGTCCACAAGTTCCATCGCAAAGCGCGTGTCGGGCTTGTCAATGCCGTAACGGTTCAGCGCTTCCTCAAAGCTGATGCGCTTGAACGGCGTGGGCACGTCAACATTTAGCGCGATTTTCCAGACGCGCTTGATGAGTCCCTCGATGAGCGTGTAAATGTCTTCACGGTCAATGAAGCTCATTTCGATGTCCACTTGCGTGAATTCCGGCTGGCGGTCGGCGCGCAAATCTTCATCGCGATAGCAGCGCGCGAGCTGGAAATATTTTTCAACACCCGCGACCATGAGGATTTGTTTGAACTGTTGCGGCGACTGCGGCAATGCGTAAAAAGTTCCCGGCTCGCGGCGGTTCGGCACAAGAAATTCGCGGGCACCTTCGGGGGTGGACTTAAACAACGTCGGTGTTTCAACTTCGAGAAAGCCCTGCTCATCCATGAACTGCCGTGTGGCGATGGCGACTTTGCTGCGCACTTTGAGATTGCGCGCCAATTCGGGGCGGCGCAAATCAAGGTAGCGATATTGCAGGCGCAATTCTTCGTTCACCTTGTTCGCGATTTCCGGATCATCCACTGGAAACGGCAGGACTTCAGCCATGTTCAATACTTCGAGCGCGGTGACGCCAACTTCGATTTCACCGGTGGGAATTTTTGAATTATTCGTGCCAGCGGGACGTTGACGGACTTTGCCGGCGACGCTGACGACACATTCGCTGCGGAGCCCGGCGGCTCGTGCGAACAGTTCCTTCGTCAAATCGGACGGATTGAAAACGGTTTGCGTGCGGCCTTCGCGATCGCGGACGTCAATGAAGATAAGGCCACCGAGATCGCGGCGGGAATGAACCCAGCCGGACAGCATGACAGTTTGCCCGATGTGCAACGGGCGCAGTTCGTTGCAATGATGCGTGCGTTTCATGTAATAAATGCAGAACGAAGAATTTGAAACCAAGAATTCAACATTCAACGTGAACGCGAATGCTGGCAGGAAACAGCGGACATTTCAAAGTAAAAGCAAACTGACCTTGTCCTGTTTTGACGTCCGGTTCCCCAAACCACGCATTTCCATGCCGCGCTCACAATTAGCAGCGGGGGCTGGTGGCAGAATCGGGCAGTTCATGCTGAGAGTCAAGCTGCTTGCTGTGTCAATACCGCTGGCCACAGTAACAGTAATTCGAGATGAAAAAGGTCGCACAAAGCCGGATGAAAAAATTCTTTCCGCCTATCGCGCCGAATTGAAAACGACGAAAGACGAACTCCGTTCTCGCGGCAGAGAAAACAAACCGGGAGAAGATGCGACGCCAGTGAAAAATACATTCGATCGTAATGCGGGAAGTTACAATGCCGTCCGAATCAACGATCCAGTTTCCAAAAAAATTCGTTGAAAAATTCATGTGATGAAATCACTCACGCTGGCGTCAATCATTGCGGCGAGTACTCACCTTGGCATTTCTCATGCTGTCATTCACCAGGATGGTCACAGTGGACAACCCACAAAACAAAGGGACGCTGAATGCAAAAGGCTTTTCTGTTTGTTAGCACAAATGTTGAGGTCGCTCCGGAAGACGACAGTGAGTTGCAACAGGTTGTGCAATCGATTGTCAGAAGGGCACTCGTCGTCGAGACGCCTGATTTAGTCGGTGCGGCGGTGATGATTGGCAACACCATTATCACCTCACTTTTCCTTGTCAGGAACTTCACCATGGTAAACATTCGCTTCGGAGACGGCGATCGTATACAGGCACTTATCACCGCCAGGGATGAGCAGAATAACATCGCGAAGCTTCGAGAGGCTACGCTCGCCGGGACTCATGGAAAGCTGCGCACAGAGCCACACAAAGTATCCGGCGACCGATTAAAAATAGCCAAACTCCGCGATATCGGCAGTCCGCTGCTCACAACGAACACGGCATCAGGTAAACCAGTCGTCAGCGTTGCCGGCATGTCATATGTCACTCATCTTTGTGAGCGCAAAGAAGAAATGTGGAGGATTGATCACGGGTCGCCGCGAGGAATCATGGGGAGCGGTGTTTGGAATGATTCCGGCGAATTCCTCGGATTGTCCATTGGTCAGAAAATTCCCTCACCGTTTGAACAATCGCACTTTGAAGATTTGGGCAATCTCGCCGATCCAGTCCAAAAACTCCCGCGGGTATATGCGTTGCCCGCAGAGGCCGTCCTCGATTTCGCGGAGCGAGCAACGTAAAAACAAGTTCCCGAAAAACCACACCATTAGCTGTTCGTAAATCAATCTGGTCAAATATCAGCAAACCGATGGATCGTCGGAGCAATGGATAATCAGCTTAACACTAAACTGCGGAGGAGAATCATCAAACCATTGGCTGACGGCTGGCTTTGCCAGTTTGTCAGTGGGGCGATTTGCTCGCGGGCACCGCGCGGTCTCCGTCAAACTTCAATCAACATCCGCGATGGTGTTTCGATGACCTCTTTCACGCGGCGAAGAAATAAAACCGCCTCACGGCCGTCCACGACGCGATGGTCGTAAGTCAGCGCAACATACATCATCGGGCGAATAGCAATTTGTCCCTGCGCCGCGACTGGCCGCTCCTGAATCGTGTGCATTCCGAGAATGCCCGTTTGTGGGGGATTGATGATCGGTGTGGAAAGCAACGAACCAAACGCGCCGCCGTTGGTGATGGTGAACGTGCCGCCTTCCAGATCATCGGGCTTGAGTTTGCCATCTTTCGCGCGCCGGGCAAAATCGCCGATGGCCTTTTCCAGTTCTGCGAAACTCAAACGCTCGGCATTCCGCAACACGGGCACAACAAGGCCTCGTTCGGTGGCAATGGCCACGCCTATGTCGAAATAATTACGATAAACAACGTCGTTGCCGCGAACTTCGGCGTTGAGTTGCGGAAATTGTTTTAACGCACCAATTGCTGCTTTCACGAAGAATGACATCAGACCCAATCTCACCTGATACTTTTTTTCGAAAGCTTCTTGATCTTCTTTGCGCAATGTTTGCACGGCGGACATGTCCACTTCGTTGAACGTCGTCAGCATCGCCATCGTCTGCTGCGCCTCAATTAGATGTCGTGCAACGGTGCGCCGCAGCATGGTCATGGGCACGATTTCCTCTTCGCGATCGGATGAAGGTTTTGCAGCAGGGATTTTCGTTTCAGTTTTTGAAATGGATTTGGATTCCGCCTTTGCCTCTTCGGGCGCAGGGGTTTCTTCAGAATCGTCCTTTGAATTATCTTTTTCGGGTTTGGTGGATGCAGGCTTTTCTTCTTTGGATTTTTCGCTATCAACTTCCTTCACAAGTTTCTCATCGGCTCTGGATTCTTCAGCAGGCTCCGGATTTTCAGTTTTAGTTTTTGATTTGTCAGCATCTTTGGCTTTGGGTTTTGCAGCCGCTTCTTCTGATTTGGATTTGCCGGTTTCACCTTCCGCTTCGAGATGTGCGACGACCGTGCCAACGGCCACGGTTTCCCCGGCCTTGTGCAAAATTTTTGTCAATTTGCCGGCGTGGGGCGCGGGCAGATCAAAAGTCGTTTTCTCGGAATCAATCACCGCGACCGGCTCGTCCTGTTTCACGCTGTCGCCTTCGGACTTCAGCCATTCACTGATTTGAATTTCCGTGATGGATTCACCGACCGCGGGGATTTTGAGTTCGATAGGCATGGCGTTAATTTTTTATTGGTTTGGTTTCACCTGCAAAATGGAGGTCACATCGCGCACGCCGTCAGCGTCGAGCGCAAGGGCGATGGCTTTGCCGATGTCGTCCGACGACGAAACCGTTCCCGAAAGCGACACATGACCTTGATCGCAACTCACCGAAATTTTCCAGACCGAGAGCGTCGAATCCTCGGCATACTTGGCTTTGATTTCAGTCACGGCGCGCGCGTCCGAAGCGGCGTTGACGGTCGCCTCGCCGATGTCATGTGCTTTGCGACGAATTACTTCGCCGGTCTTAGCGAGTTCGTCTTTGATTTGATCGCCGTGGAGATCAAGCGTGTCCAATTTGGCACGCAACGCATCCGAAGTATTTTCGGCGGCTGCGCTTGCATTCGTGCGAAATTGTGCGGCAGCGTCCTCATAACGGTGCTGCGCTTCGGGATGTTCGGCGACCTTTTTTTGAACAAACCAAAAACCAGCCGCGCCTAAAATGATGCCGAGTACCAGTCCATTGAAGAATCCCCTCATAATTTTCCTTTCTCTTGTTTGTTGTTTTCGTTTTCGTGAAATTTTGTTTCCGCTTCGCCAAACGCGCGCCGCACCAGGTTTTCCTGCTCGAATTTGTGCGCGTGCGACGAACCCGTCGCTGGGCTGGCGGATTCAAAACGGCTAATGAGCGCAAACGGAAACCGGTTGAAGAGCTTCTTGCCGAACTTTTCATGCAGATAACGCCACGCGCCCATGTTCGCCGGTTCCTCCTGAACCCAGAGCGCCGGCGTGTGTTCCGCGTAAGATTTTAGCGCCTGCTCCAATAATTCGGCGCGCAGCGGATAAAGTTGTTCGAGCCGGATGATGGCAACATCGCTGCGTTTATGTTCTTCGCGATAGGCAGCAAGATCGTAAAAAACTTTCCCCGTGCAAAGTAGAATGCGCTTTATGTCCTGCGATTTGGAATCATCCGGCAATACACGCTGAAAATGTCCGTGCGTGCATTCTTCCAACTTGGAAATTACTTTCGGATGACGCAAAAGACTTTTCGGTGTGAAGACGATCAACGGCTTTCGCCAATTGCGAATCGCTTGCCGCCGCAACACATGAAAATACTGTGCAGGCGTGGTGGGCTGGACGATTTGAATGTTATCCTCCGCCGCGAGCGTGAGAAACCGCTCCAGTCGCGCGCTGGAATGTTCCGGACCCATGCCCTCGAATCCGTGCGGCAGCAACAGCACGACTCCCGACAGCCGCCGCCACTTGCCTTCCGCACTGGTGATAAATTGATCAATGATGACTTGCGCGGCATTCACGAAATCGCCGAACTGGGCTTCCCAAAGCACCAGTGATTTCGGACAATCAAGGCTGTAACCGTATTCAAAACCGAGCGCGCCGGTTTCGCAGAGCGGACTGTTGTAAATTTCCATAGGCGATTGTTCGGACGCAAGATGTTGCAACGGCATGAACAAATGTCCGTCCTCCTGATCGTAAAGAATTGCGTGACGCTGGCTGAATGTGCCGCGTCCGGTGTCCTGTCCGGTCAGGCGAATGCGCACGCCTGCCGTCGTCAAGGTCGCGAGCGCGAGCGCTTCGGCGGCAGACCAGTCGAGCGGCTGTTTTCCGTCGGCCATTTCGCGGCGCGCTTCCAATCCGTGTTCCAGTTTTGGATGAACATGAAATCCAGTTGGTAACTCGGTGAGTTTGTGAAGCAGCACGGAAAGTGTTTTAATTTCCACGCCCGTGTCCGGTTCGTCGGCAGGTTCAGGACCGCCGATATAATCGCGCCAGACGCTGCGTCGTTGAGGAAGGATTTCGCATTTGTCGGCGCGCGCGGCTTGCAATTGTTGTTCCAGTTTCTCGTGACATTCAGTCATGATTTTATCGGCTTCTTCGCGCGAGACATTTTTAAGTTCGAGCAAATGTCCCAGATAACTTTCGCGGACGTTTGGCCGTTCGGCGATTTTTTTGTAAAGCAGCGGCTGCGTAAAGGTCGGTTCATCCGTTTCGTTGTGACCCAGACGACGATAGCCATACATGTCAATAAACACGTCCGACTTAAATTCCGCGCGGAAATCCATCGCAAGTTGCACAACCTGCGCGACGGCTTCCGGGTCTTCGCCATTCACATGAAAGATCGGGACTTGCAACATTCGCGCCACGTCGGTCGCGTAAATGGTCGAACGCCCTTCGTTCGGCGGTGTGGTGAAACCGATTTGATTATTGACGATGACGTGAAGCACTCCGCCGACCGTATAGCCGGAAAGTTTGCTCATGTTGAGCGTTTCCTGAATCACACCCTCGCCGGCAAACGCCGCGTCACCGTGAATGAGCAGGCCAAGCACCTGGCGGCAATCGCGGTCGTCGAAACGATCCTGATGCGCGCGCACGCGACCAAGCACGACCGGATTTACAAATTCCAAGTGGCTTGGGTTGAAGCAAAGCGAGAGATGAATCTTCCTGCCATCGCTCATAGCCCAATCGCCGCTGTGGCCGAGATGATATTTCACGTCACCGCGCTCCGGCCACAACTCAGGCTTGGCATCTGTGAACTCCTGGAAAATTTCGCACGGATTTTTTCCAACGATGTGGGCCAGCATGTTGAGCCGACCGCGATGTCCCATGCCGATGACGATGGTTTTCACGCCTTGATGACCGGACTTTTCGATGGCAAGGTCGAGCAATGGCAAAAGAGTTTCGCAGCCTTCGAGCGAAAATGTTTTCGCGCCGAGAAATTTTGTGCGGAGAAATTCCTCGAAAACCACCGCGTCCGTCAGCCGCGTGAGAATGCGGAGTTGTTCGTTGTGAGAAATTTGCAGACGGTTTTGCGAGCTTTCCATGCGATGCTGAAGCCATTGCCGCGCGGCCAGATCGTCAATATGCAGGAACTGCGCGCCGATGGAGCGGCAGTAAGTATCGCGCAGCCGCTGGAAAATTTCGCGGACGGTCAGTGGCGTTTCGCAATGCAACGTCGGGAAATTCACGAGTATGTTAAGTTCGCTTTCCGAGAAGCCGTAAAAATCCAATTCCAGTTCTGGCGGACACGGTCGCGTTGCGCCCAATGGATTTACGGCGGCGATGATGTGACCGCGACCGCGATAATTGCGGACAAGCTGATGCAACCGCTCGCTTAAATTTTCCGCGCGCGGATCAGGTCGAAATCGGGTGCGTTCGGACGAGGTAGTTCCAACAGGATTGAATACACTGCGCGATTTGAACGAAGGGCCAATTTGCACCGCACCATCCGCGCCGTTGACATAAGCAGCAAAATACTCGCGCCATTCCGCCGGCACCGAGTTAGGATCACGCCGGTAGTCGGCGTAAAACTGTTCAACGTAAGCGAGGCTCTGAATCCCGGTCTTGTTTGCAGATTCACTCATACGTCTCACCATCGTTCTAAATTGTCGCAAAGCAACGAACAGATCAATCCGTGCCAATAGAAAAATACGCCCATTGATTTTTCTGGGTCGTGGTGTCCTAGTTTATTGATGGCGTCCTTATTTCAGCTTTTTTTCTGGCTAGTTGGATTTGTTGTTGCAAACCCTAACCTGCATCCTTGCTTTGCGAAGCAAAACATTGTTTTCTTCGATGGCTTTCGATTGTCATTGAAGTGGTGCGCTGGGCACGTTCTTCAGCGTGCGAGATTTTATTTTCCTTCATAGCACGACAAATAAACTGGAATGTGTTGCCGACGCTATGGGGTGTTACCCTAACTGTTCGTTGAAACTTTGTTTGATTCGAGAACACGCAAAAAATGTTCCGCGCGCATGCGATTGCTGCCAGACTTGGTTTTAACGAACTCGGCCAAACAAAGAGCTTGCTATCCGAGCGCTGTCACAAAGCCTACGCCACTTCCGTAAAGCTGGTTTGCATGATAACGAGATTGAGGGGCGACTGTTGTGGCTTATAGACCTGAACCGAAAAAAACTTCTCTCCGATTGGAATACGGAGGCAAGCAGGCGAGATATTTTGAATGAAATTATGTCGTCCGAAACAGCATCTCGAATCTCATTGGAATTAAGGCAGGCCCACAATTTAAACCGTGGACGGATTAAAGAAGCCGAGCAAAGCCGCTGGGAAGCCGCTGGGCGACCGCCGTGGACTGGCGCCGGTTCCCGAAAAGCCTTGAGGAAGCGCGCTACGTTGGGCGTAGGCGTCATTTCATTGCGCAAGGGAGGAAGAAAAGGGGGAGAAACGAGGTTTTGCCCCTAATTTGACGTGCTAGAGCAGTTGCCAACAGTTGCCAAAATTAGCCCATTCCTTTCGATTCACCCTAATTCGTTCGCATTGGAAAGAGATTGCCGGAAAACGCTGAACACCCTTTATTTATAGGGTTTTTATAGCGTTTTAAAGTGGTGGCTGGGGGCGGAATTGAACCGCCGACACAAGGATTTTCAGTCCTCTGCTCTACCGACTGAGCTACCCAGCCGAAACCATTAAAAACATTGGATGATTTAGCACTTTAGCTTTCGCCGGTTTCATCATTGCATACCGCCATTTGATACCGCCATTTGATACCGTATTGTTTTTGGTGTTATGACAAACTCAACCGATGCCAAAACGGCGGGCGCAATGACCTCGAAACGTAAATTAACCACTGTCAGCAAAGACAGCAAGTGGAAACGGGAGGCTGCTGCTGAAGGTTTATTCTCATCTGCAAGCGGAGCATTCATAGGAACAGGCGAGCAAAGTGACTTTCGGCGCGACGCCAAAACCGGAGAATGTTTTGCCGATGTCCAAAGTCGCCGTTGTCCGTGGATGACTTTACCCACTGGCACCAAGACTTCCGGCCAGACTGCAAAGATTCCGTCAGGCCAAAAGACTCGGTGCTGAGATGATTCAGCGTGACCAAATCGGCATTTGCATGCCAAAAGGACGCTTGCTAACCAAGGACGAACTCCACGTTTTTTATAAAAAACGTGGATTTGAGCTTCGCCGGATTGATGATGACACCAGCGATATGTGGTATATCCCTAAAAGGCTGCCGAATTCGCTTTGGGCGACTGCTACGCCAAAGGCGAGGGCTTGACAAAGAATGCGTCAGAAGCGGTGAAATGGTGGCACAAGGCTGCCGAGCAAGGTCAACCCGCCGCGCAATTTAATCTGGGTAATGCCTACGCCAAAGGCGATGGTGTGCGGAAAGATTTTACGGAAGCAGTAAGATGGTGGCTAGCTCATTTCAAAGTTGTCGCCGATGCTCTCGTTTCGCGTGCAAGATACGAAACACAATGACGCGCCCGCCTTCCACGCGATAGAAAAACTTGTAAGGAAACCGGCGTGCGAGCAGGCGGCGAAAATCGCGATAATAAAAAGGACGGCGTTCAGGGTCGGTTTCCAACCGGCGGATCGCCGCGCGAATTTCAATCAGAAGTTCATCACCCAAACCGGCGCGTTGAGATTCATACCACGTCCAAGCTTCCTGCAAATCCGTCTCCGCGTTTGGCCGGATGATGACACGCCAATTCACAGGCGGGATGATTTGCGGATGCGGGCTTCAACTTCATTCCAAGTCGAGCCAGCTTCGGGATTGCGACGGTATTCCTCCAATTCGCGGTCAAGCATGGCTTTTTCTTCGGCGGTGGCACCACCGCCGTTGAGCAAGTCATGCTCCTCGATTTCGCAAATGCGATCGAAGATTTCACGGCGTTCAGCCAATTCCAGCTTGGGCAACTCCGCCAGAATTTCCATTTTACTCATGACTGTAATTTAAGTTTGCCCCAGCCAATTTGCAAGCGGCAAACGATTTTACAATTTCCTCAAATTGCATAATCAGGCTTCGCTGTGGTCGCCGGTGAAACGACGGCGGCCACGGATAATGCTTCCAGGGCGAAGGGCAAATTCAGCAATTTCGGCAACTGTTCAATCCAGAAATCCGCCGTGCACATGCAGCTCATGGACCAGCGGTTGAAATGATATTTCCGCCGCGTCACCGCGTGAATGTATCGCCGGAAAAAACGCATCAGTTACGTCGCCTGCCTGCCCGTGCAATAAATCCGCTTCCGTTCGCCCGTCGGGATGTTCTTCGGATTCACGACGCCCCAGATCCACTTGTGCCGGATGCCGGGAATCGCCTTGAGCAATCCCCGTTTAATCAGACGGAGCACGGTTTTGTAGTCAACCTTCAACAGGCCGGCCACTTCTTTGGCGGTATAAATCTTCACGGTCTCACCCACGATTTGGGCGTGGCGGCTCCGCACCAATAGGGCACGAAGAATCAAAATTACTTAAAGTTGATTTTTAGGTGTGGATTGAAGATGCCGGAGTGATTCTGGCTGAATCAGCGGAAAATTTGGTTTTGCGTCAACGCCACGCCGAGCTTCAAAAGCCTTTTCGCGTCCGCGTCCGTCTTCGCCTCGGCGTAAATCCGCAAAATCGGTTCCGTGCCCGAACCGCGCAACATCAGCCAAGAGGAATCTGCCGCAACGAATTTCACACCGTCGAAAGTTTTCATTCCCGCCAACGGCGAGCGCAACAGTTTCGCCGGCGGATTATTTTTTAAATAATCCATGAGCGCCGCACGTTTTTCCAACTGGAAGTGCGCATCAATCCGCCCATAGCAGTGCGGGCCAAATTGTTTCTCCAGTTTTGCCAGCAGACTGTTGACGGAAATTTTCTCCGTCGCAAGCAGTTCCAAAAGCATGAGTCCGGCGGCGATGCCGTCGCGTTCGAGAATGTGGTTTGGAAAACCCATGCCGCCGCTTTCTTCCGCGCCGAGCAGCACGCCGCCCTTGAGCATCTCCGCGCAAATGTATTTGAAGCCAACGCCCGTCTCGACGAGCGGCAAACCGTAAACCATGCACATCTTGTCCACCATCGAAGTCGTCGTCAGTGCTTTAACGACTCGTCCCCTGCCCTTGCGATTCACGATGAAGTGATGCAGCAACATACAAATGATCTGGTGCGTCGTCAAATAATTGCCGCGACCATCCATGCCGCCGACACGATCGGCGTCGCCGTCGGTCACGAGACAGATGTCATGCGGATGCGCGCGCAAGAATTTCTGGCTGCGCGCGTAATTTTTCTCAATCGGTTCGGGATTGATGCCGCCAAACATGACATCGCGCACTCCATTGAGCGTCGTGACTTTGCAAGTCGTGCCGGCGAGCAATTGCTCAAAACAGCCCGCACCAACGCCAAACAAGGCGTCGTGTGCAAAACATAATTTTGATTTCGCAATGAGTTTAAAATCCACGAGCTTTTTCAACGCGACGTAATGCGCGGGACGAACGTCCATGATTTTGACCTGACCGCATTTGACGGCATCGGCCAGCGGACGGGATTTGACCGGATTAAGGTCGAGAAAAGCTTCGACAGCCTGGCACGTTTCCGAATCGCTTGATCCGCCATAATGCGACTTGAGTTTGAAGCCGTTGAAGCTCGGTGGATTATGGCTGGCGGTGATCATTACGCCGCCGACGGCGCGCAAATGTTTGACGGCGAAAGAAACCGACGGTGTCGGCGTCGGTTCAGGCGTGAGGACGACTTGAAAATTATTTCCGGCGAAAACTTCCGCCGTCGTTTGCGCGAAGCGGTCGGAGAAAAAGCGGCGGTCGAAACCGACGATGACCTTTGGCTCGCGCCCGAAAATTTCGGATTTCGGATTTCGGATTTCGGATTGCCAAAAGTCCGCCGTCGCCTGCGCCACGCGCGCGACGTTAGCGAACGTGAAATCCTCCGCGATGACCGCGCGCCAGCCGTCCGTGCCGAATTTGATTTGTGACATAAAATTAAATTGCCAGGTCTGCGAGCCCGGGGTCGGCTCCGTTGACAATCTTCCGCATTTTATTGATGGCCGCTTTCAAACTGCGCTGGCCGAACAAGCTCGTCCCAGCCACAAACGTGTCCGCGCCGACGCGCGCACATTCGGCGGCGGTCTGATTGTTGATGCCGCCATCCACGCTGATGCGATACGGCAATTTTTTCTCGCGCCGCCAAGTTTCGGCCTGCTGGATTTTTGGAAGCGTTTCGTGAATGAATTCCTGTCCGCCGAATCCAGGATTGACCGTCATCACGAGCAGCAGGTCAATCTTGTCCAAAAATGGCTGCACGAGCGAAATGGGCGTGGGTGGATTGACGGCGAGGCCGACTTTTTTACCGAGCGATTTTATCTTCCAGATAAGCGCCGGAACTTGTTCGCCGAGTTCGACGTGGACGATCATTTCATCCGCACCGGCTTGGGCGAAAGGTTCGAGGAGAACTTCCGGTTTGGAACACATGAGGTGAACGTCGAAAAATATTTTTACCAGTGGGCGGATGGCCTTGACGACTTGCGGGCCGAAAGAAATGTTGGGGACGAAATGGCCGTCCATGATGTCGAGGTGCAGCCAGTCGGCCCCGGCTTTGGTTGCGTGCATGGCTCCTTTGCCAAAACAGGCGTGGTCGGAAGCGAGCAGCGATGGCGCAATAATCATGGACGGAGTTTAAGCGAAACGCACCGGCAAAGAAAAGTTGGAAGATTAATTTACCTTGCCGTCGAGGCAGCGGCGCACGGCGCGGGCAAGGGTTTGCGGCTGGTAGGGTTTTTGGAGAAAGTTCAAATCCGGTTCCAATTTGAAATTTTTGCCGACAATGTCCGCGCTGTAACCACTGGTGAACATGACTTTTAATCCGGGCTGCTCGTTCCGGAGTTTTTCCGCGAGGTCGTGGCCGTTCATGTTGCCAGGCATGACGAGGTCGGTGAGCAGAAGAGAGATGTCTCGCTTGTGTTCCTGCCAGACGCCGAGCGCGTCGTTGCCGCTGCTGGCCTGCCAGACTTTGTAGCCGTGTTTCTGAAGTACGCGGGCGACGAGTTCGCGCACGGGACGTTCGTCCTCGACCAGCAGGATGGTTTCAGTGCCGCCACGAACAGCGATGTGGGTGGTGGCTTTTTCCGTTTCAGTTTCTGCCGTACCAATGAAAGGAATGTAGATGCGGAAGGTGGTGCCCTTGCCGATGGCACTCTCGACTTCAATCCAGCCTTGATGTTGCTTGACGATGCCATAGACGGTGGCCAAGCCGAGACCGGTGCCCTTGCCGATTTCCTTGGTGGTAAAAAACGGTTCGAAGATGCGCGGAAGATTTTCCGGCGGAATGCCGCAGCCGGTGTCAGATTTACTGACACAAACAAAACGACCTACCCGCGCTTCGGGCTGGCGTTGGACATAGGCTTCATCCACTTCGACGATGGCGATGCGGATGGCCAACTGGCCGCCGCGCGGCATGGCGTCGCGCGCGTTGACGGCGAGATTTAACAGTACCTGCTCCATCATGCCCGCGTCGGCTTCGACGGTGGCAGGAGTTTGAGAATAGTTTAATCGCAGCGCCACGTCTTCACCCAAAAGCCGCCCGAGCATGTTACTCATGTTGCCGACGATCTTGTTCATGTCCAACTGCTTGGGCTGGATGAGTTGGCGGCGACTGAACGCAAGCAACTGGCGGGTGAGCCCGGTTGCCCGCTCGGCAGCCTGGGTGATTTGCTTGGCTGAACGCGCGCCGGTGTCATCAAGGTCGGACATGCCGAGAAGCGAAGCATGACCGTGAATGACGGTGAGAATGTTGTTGAAGTCGTGCGCGACGCCGCCGGCGAGCTGGCCGATGGCCTCCATTTTTTGCGACTGGCGCAATTGCTCCTCCAGACGCCGTTGCGCCGTAACGTTGCGGAACAAACTCAACATGAAGTGCGTCTGGCTGTGGACTTCGACGAAAGAATGCGTGATCTCCAGCATCACCGTCTGGCCATTATGCAGGACGCGCTGGTGTTCAACTTTTTGCCGGGTGGTGCGGTTGAGAAATTGTTCGCGATGGTTCTTGATCATTTCAAAAGGATTTTCCGATGCGGCGTATACGATGGTGAACGACTGTCCCTCCAACACCGACGCTTCCATCCCGAAGAGTTTGCAAAAGGCGTCATTGACGGCGATGACGATGCCATTTTTATCCGTCAGCCTCATCCCATCCACGGAATTTTCCCAGACGGAACGGAAAAGCATTTCGGAACTTTGCAGGGCGGTTTCCGCCGTGCGACGCTGCGTGATGTCGCGAACATGCAAAAGCAACGCGGGCTTGCCGTTGTATTCTACGCGGCCGGCCCGCACCTCGACGGGGATGACACGGTCATCCGCCATCACGCTTTCACTTTCCACCCATGATAATTTTCCAGCCGCCAGCTTCTGAAAATTGCGGCGGGCATCTTCGCGGCGGGATGCCGGCAGCAAATCTTCCACGGCATTTTTACCAATCAATTGTCCGCGTGTCAGCCCGTGCAACACGCAGCCGGCCAGATTCACATCCAGGATTTTGCCGGCCAAATCCTCGACAAAAATGGCGTCCGGTGAGTTTTCAAACAGGTCGCGGAAACGCTGCTCGGTCTGGCGCAGTTGACCTTCAGCGCGGACACGTTCGATGGCGCCGCTGCACTGGCCGGCCAGGGTTTGCAGCATTTCCAGATCGCTTTGCGTGTAGGTACCGGGTGAATGGTTCTGGATAAACAATACACCGATGACTTGCGCGCCCTTGAGGATGGGCGCGAGCATCGTGGAGGCGGAATGATCTTTGGCCTCGGCGGTCGAGAGCAATTCGGCACCGCGATTCACCACCCGCCGGATTAGGGCATTCGCCGCCTTGGGCTGGAGTGAAGAGGGGATTTCCACGCGTTGCCCCTCGACTGTGGTGATGTTGAGCAGCGAAAAAACCTCGTCGTTTTCCACCGAATACAAGTCGAGCGCAAAATCATCCCACTTGAACAATCCGTCCGCCGCCTCGCAAATGATCATTGCCGCCTCCGGCGCGGTGGTGGCCGAACTCATGCGATGGCTCAACTTGGAAAAAATCTGGCTGCGATGTTCTACGCGCCGACGCTCGGTCACGTCCGTGGCCATCGTCAATGCGGCGAAACGGTTGCGGAACGCCATCGGACTCCAGATGACTTCCACGTCAATCAAACTGCCGTTCTTGCGCCGATGCCGCCAAACGAGGCCATGGTTGGCGCTGTCAACGGCGGCGGCCTTGGGCTGGCTGCTTTTTTCCGGCGGGCGGATGTCCGTGATGGTCATCGTCAAAAACTCTTCGAGCGAGTAGCCGTAATGTTGAATCGTCGCCTCGTTGACCTCCAAAAATTTCAGCGTTTCCAGATCGAACACCCACATCGGGTTCGGGTTGCTGTGAAAAAGCAGGCGATATTGTTTTTCGCTCTGACGCAAATCTTCCTCCGCGCGCCAGCGATCGCTCACATCGCGCGAATTGATGACAATCGCGCCGATTTCAGAATCGGCCAGCCGGTTTTGACCCATCGCTTCCAAATGCCGCCACGAACCATCCTTGTGGCGGTAACGGATTTGCAGCCGGATGCTCTGTTCCGGTTTTGCCAGCGCAGCCTGAAAGGCCTCCTGCACGAGCGGCAAATCTTCCGGGTGAATGTGGTCGAAAACGCTTTTCCCAATTAGTTCCTTGGAATCATAACCGAGCACGGTTTTCACCGACGGGCTTTTATAGATGACCACACCGTCCCGATCTAGAATGGTGAGAATGTCCAGCGAGTTTTCCGTCAGGGTGCGGAAATAGTTTTCACGGCGGGACAGTTCCGTTTCCACCTTGCGCAGTTTCGCGCGTTCCTCCGCTTCCTGCACCGCGCGACGGACGGCTGAAGGCAGACGGTCGGGCTGTTGTTTGAGCACATAATCCGTCGCGCCCGCCTTCAAACTTTCAATCGCCGCCTGTTCGCCAATCGTGCCGGAAACCAAAATGAACGGCGTATGTGGGAATTTTTTCTTCGCCAGAGCCATCGCCTCCAAACCGGTGAACGACGGCAAATGATAATCTGAAATGATGAGGTCAAACTCACCGGTAGCCAACGCCTGCATGAAGGCCGAGCGGTCGCCGACGCGCTTGACCTTCGCGTCCACGCCGCTCTGCTCAAGCAGCGAGCGGACGAGCTCGGCAAAATCCGGCTCGTCCTCCAAATGCAGAATGTTCAGGTGTTTATTCATTGCGTCACCGGCTGACGGATTGAAACAGGAGAAGCAGCAAATGTTGCGCCACAACAATCTAATAAACACCTTAAAAGTAAAGCGCGGAACAACGGGGTTTCACCGTTGACATTGGCCCGCGTTTGGCTAGATTTACCGCCCTTTTACACCGAATAAAATTTAATTTATGCCGAATACGAAATCAGCCGAACGCCGGATGCGCGGGAATGAACGAAAACACCAGCACAACCGCAGCATCAAATCCAGCCTGCGCCGCGTGGAAAAAGATTACCGCGCGCTCGTCACCGCCGGTAAAAAAGACGAGGCCAAAAAAGCTTTGCCCGGCGTCCACTCCGCCCTCGACAAAGCCGTCAAGTCCGGCGTGCTCACCCGCCCCACTGTCAACCGCAAGAAATCCCGACTCGCAGCGGCGTTGAATTAAATTTCATACGCAAAGCTTCGCAAAGCCAGGATTCAAATAATTCTGGCTTCTTATTTTACAGTAGTGTATCAGTTTGAATTTCCATCTATCAAAGCAATCACTTCCGACAAATCCCAAACATGGTCTGGCGTGCATCTTGATTATCACACCGGTGATTTTCGCGTGGCTGCGTGAACAGGAATTGAAAAACAAAAATTAGAATTTGGCTACCGGAACAACTCCGACCGCGGCAAGCCCATTTTCGCCAGCCGGAATTTCAGTCCCGTCAAAAGGCAGCCCAAGCCGTATTTCACGCTGCGACGGAAATTGATGGACGACGCTTCCTTGAAGTATTTCGTCGGGCAGCTCACCTCGCCAATTGTGAACCCGTGCCAGAAGATCTGCACGAGCATCTGATTGTCGAATACGAAGTCGTCGGAATTTTTTGACAGGTCGAGTTTTTTCAAAACTTCCTTTGAGAACGCCCGGTAGCCCGTGTGATATTCCGACAGTTTTGCGCCGAGCAGGAGGTTTTCCGCCGCCGTGAGAAAACGGTTCGCCACATATTTCCAGCCCGGCATTCCGCCTTGGAGCGAATAACCGCCGAGAATGCGGCTGGCCAGCACACATGGATGCAGGTTGTTCGCAATGATCGAAGCCATCGCCGGAATCAACTTGGGAGTGTATTGATAATCCGGGTGAACCATGATGACGATGTCCGCACCCGCTTCGAGCGCGAGCCGGTAACAAGTTTTTTGGTTGCCGCCGTAACCGGTGTTGCGTTCATGCACATGGACGCGCACGCCGAGTAATTGCGACGCCACCTGCACCGTGTTGTCGCGGCTGCGGTCGTCCACGAGAATGATTTCGTCCACGATGCCCTGCTGGAGAACCTCGTCCACGGTCATGGTGACGGTCATGGCCGCGTTATAAGCCGGCATGACCACGATGATTTTTTTTCCGTTATACATAATTAGCTTCCAAAATTCGCCGAATCCTGCCCAAACGGATGAAAGTTGGAAATGAAAAAACGCAACCATGGCCATTCAGCCCCGGTCGGGATTGGTGGGTTTCAATTTGCAGGCGAATCTTTCGCAACGCAGCATTAAAAGCACGCAGACGCAGGAGGAAGAAGAAGCTTTCTCAATCTGGTGCATTGAACAAATCAGAGATTCCGACGTCTATTACGCATCTGGCCAGACTGGCAATCGCCAAATAATTTATACAGATTTGGCAGCAGCGGTGTCTATATGACGAAACCGTGAACGACAACGAACATTCCGATTGGTTTGAAAAGTTCTACGAAGCGAAAGCGGCGGGACTGATTCTTTATGGCCGTGCGCTGGGCTTGGGACATGGTGAAGCGGAGGATGTTTTGCAGGAAACCTTTCTCGCGTTGATGCAAAAACCGGAACCACCCCGCGAACCGGAGCATTATTGCCTGCGCAGTTTTAGAAATCGTGCATTGAATTACAAGCGTTCTCTGTGGCGTCGGCTGACACGCGAATTGGAGTCACAACGCTGGTTTGAAAAATCGCCCTCGGAAAGTCCGGCAGAGCGCGCCGCCATGCGCTGCCTCGCCGAATTGCCGGTGGAGCAACGCGAAGCCGTCGTGCTGAAAATCTGGAATCAATATACGTTCGAGGAGATCGGCGGATTGCTGGACATTTCTCCCAACACGGCTGCGGGTCGTTACCGTTACGGTTTGCAAAAAATAAAAATTCAACTGGAAGGAATGGTTTATGAAAGAGACGGATTTACTGGAAAACCGCTTGCGTTCCTGGCGGCCACGACGGCCGTCGGCGAAACTTAAACGGCAGCTTTTTGCCGCGCCATTCAGACTCATGCTGAAAATGGCGTGGTTGCTCGGCTCGCTGGCACCGGCAACCGCGTGTGTATTGCTCACCTTTTCCATTTTTAACACGGGAAACACCGGCCATTCATCGCGTCACGAACCGAAGATTGAGATGATTTTGAGCAATCAGAATTATGCCGCGTATGCTTCGGATAACTTTCGGGGGGCGCAAAACAATCTGTCCGCCGTCACTTTTGATTGGACAAACCACAACGTTTCGACTTCTAGTATGGCTCCTTTTTGACCAGACAAGATGAATTGACTCATGAGCAAAGATAAAAACAAAGCGCAGAATGCAAAATTGCCGGCAGCTAATACACCGATAGCCAAACCTGTTCCGATTAAAGTCCCGCCGCTGTTCCGAAGACTTGACTGGCTGGTTCTGGCCATCACCTTCGCGGCGGTGTGGACGGTTTACTTGCTGACGCTTGCGCCGGAACTGACGCTGGAGGATTGTGGCGAACTTTGCACGGCGTCGTTTTATGCCGGCATTCCACACCCACCAGGTTATCCATTTTGGGCGATTTATTCCTGGCTGTGGACGGTCATTCTGCCGTTCGGCAACGTGGTTTGGCGTGTTGAAGTCGGCGAATCCTTCGCCGCCGCGATGGCTTGCGGGCTGGTAGGCTTCATGGTTTCGCGCGGCAGCAGCATGCTCATTGAGGGCATTGAAGAGCTAAAAAGCATGGATCGCAAATGGGAGAACGCCATTTGCGTCGTCACGGGAGTTGTTGCGGGGTTGTTGCTGGGCTTCGACGGTTTCATGTGGAAGGAATCAGTGGTCATCAACCGCATCTCCTTGTTCGACGTGCCGTGGATCATGGTGGTGGCGCTCTGTCTTTTGCGGTGGATTTATGCGCCGCACCAACGGCGTTACCTTTACATCGGGATGTTTTTCTTCGGCTTGTGCGCGACGATTCATCAAACGATGCTGGTGGCCGCCATGGGTATTGAAATCTGCATCGCCATCGCCCTGCCCCGGCTTGGCCGCGATTTATTTTTGGGAAACAGCATCATTTATGCTCTTGGCCTGATTGGAATGAGCACGGGAAAACTGCCCGCCTTGACTGATTTGAGCCCGATATTCATCGGCATTTTTCATGCGGTGGGACTCGGATCAATTGCGGTTGGTATTTGGTTGAGCGTGAAGACCAAGGGCGTCGGAACTGAATGGAAGGCGGTTGTATTGATGGGTCTGCTTTGGCTGGTCGGAGCTTCATTTTACTTCTACGAACCACTGGCAGGCATGACAGACCCGCCGATGCAATGGGGTTATCCGCGCACGGTCGAAGGATTTTTCCACGCGTTGTCGCGCGGCCAATATGAAAGGGCCAGTCCGACGGACATCGTGCATGACCCCATGCGTTTCATCATGCAACTGGGTCTGCTGGTCGGAGGTTTGGCCGATTCGTTCAGTTGGGTCTGCATCTTTATCGCGCTGTTGCCATTCATTTTCATCTTCAAGATGCAAAATCGCGAACGCTCCTGGATCATCGGCTTGGCTTCAATTTACCTCTGCATCGGCGTGTTGCTGACCATTATCATGAACACCTCTCCCGACCGCCAATCGGCGGAAGAAAGCAAGGTGTTCTTCACCGCCTCACACGCAGTGGTCGCCATCATGATCGGCTACGGGCTGGCATTGATGGCGGCTTACATGGCCACGCATTATGAAAAATTCCGACGCTGGGGATTGTTGAGTGGCGGCATTGCCGTGGTGTTGGCCTTGTATTGCCTCGTGGTTGCAACGGGTAAACTTTATTTCGGTCCTGCCGGACAAATCAGTCTTTCTGAACTGCCACACTGGATTAAACAGGCGTTCGACAAGGATCAATACGGACTGCCGGTCTTCGCCAATCTTATTTTGGTGGCAGTTCCCATCATTTTCATTTGTGCCCTGCTGGCCTATCGCCAGCGCGGGCCGGTTTTGATTCTGCTCTGCCTGCTCACGACCATGCCGGTCTGGTCGGGTTTGTCCCATTGGTATAAAAGCGAGCAGCGCAACCACTGGTTCGGCTACTGGTTCGGACACGACATGTTCACGCCGCCCTTTGACATTTACCCCGAAATGTCTCGCAACACGATTCTTTTTGGCGGCACCGATCCCGGACGCTTTTGCCCGACCTACATGATTTTTTGCGAAAGTTTTATTCCGCACAAAGATCAGCCGTTGCAAGATCAAAAATTTGACCGTCGCGACGTTTATCTCATCACGCAGAATGCACTCGCCGACGGAACATATCTGGATTACCTCCGTGCTCAATACAACCGCAGCCAGCAGGTGGACCCGCCGTTCTTCCGGGAATTTTTGAAATATGTTTTGGGCATTCCTTTTGGCGAAAACAGTTCTTTCGTCCGCGCCATTTCCGAGGCGTCCTATCATGTTCTCGACGTGCCGTTCACAAAATTGGGCGCAAAAATTGAAGCACGCCGCCGCGCCGAAGGTGTTTATCCGCCCAATGAAATTTACATCCCGTCTGCCGAAGATTCACAAAATTGCTTCCAACAATACACGGACGATGTCGCCCACCGCCAGCAACTCGGCCAGCTCAAACCCGGCGAAGATGTTCACAATGACAATGGCCGCGTGCAGGTGTCCGGCCAGGTGGCGGTGATGAATATCAACGGCCTGTTGTGCAGGGTCATTTTCGACCACAACCCCATCAATGATTTTTACGTCGAGGAAAGTTTCCCGCTGGACTGGATGTATCCTTACGAAACGCCGTCGGGCATCATCATGAAGATCAACCGCAACCCAATTCAGTCCTTGTCCAGTGATGTTTTCAAGAACGACCATGAATTCTGGAGCAAATATTCAGACCGGCTTATTGGCAACTGGATCACTTACGACACGAGCGTCAAGGAAATCGCCGACTTTGCCCAAAAAGTTTATCTCGGCAATAATTACGCCGGTTACAAGGGCGACCGGAAATTCATCCGCGACGACGACGCCCAAAAGGCCTTTTCCAAACTCCGCAGTTCCATCGCCGGAATGTATGCGTGGCGGCTGGGCCGGGATTGCCCGCCCGAATATGCCCCGAAAAACAACGCCGATTTGCAGGCGTTGGTGCGGGAAACTGATTTTGCCTTCAAGCAGGCCTTCGCTTTTTGTCCCTATAGCCCGGAAGCGGTCTTTCGTTACGTCAATTTCCTGCTCCAGTTCAACCGGCTGGATGACGCGCTGATTGTCGCCCAGACGTGCAGCAAGCTTGACCCGTACAATCCCCAGGTCGGCGACCTGATCAAGCAGTTGCAGGATTTCAAAAAACAGTCGGCAACCCGCAACCAGTTCCAGGAACAATTGGAAAAACTGCAAACCGAAGCCGCCGCCCATCCGACCAATTTCCAAAACATCCTTGCCTTGGGAAATCTCTATTCACAAATGCAGGGCACCAACCACACGTTTGAGCTTTTCAGTCAGGCGTCCAAATTGTTTGATCAGGAATTGGCCAACCCAGCCGTCCAGACGGAAAATATTTTGGCCATGGCCCAAATCTGTGCCGCGCTTGGCAATCTGCCCAAACTCGAAACTATTTTGGAAAAACTGGTCGCCCTTGATCCTGACAAGCCCGAGGCGCGCTACGACCTCGCTGCGCTCGAAGCCATCATCGGTAAAACCGACGACGCCCTGAAAAATCTCCGAATATCCATTGACTTGAGTTCCAAACGCCTTTTGACCAACTCCGCCGCGCATAATCTGCTCATCGCAGCCCGCAGCGACCAACGCTTCGATCTCATTCGCAACCTGCCGGAATTTCAAAAAATCGTCCCGGCTAATTAATTGAACTCCTTTTAAAATGAGGGTTTTATTCCAGCCAGACTTGCGGCTCGTCCATCAACCATCAGTTTTTTTAGGCTCACCTTGCTGACTGGCTCACAAGTTTCCACTGCCTCGTTTCGCTTTTCATAAAATCGGCAAAACTGATGCAACCGTTCTGCGAACCGCCTTTGGCTAATTCTCCAAACGGAACGCCGCTATGGTTTTGTCGTTAAACCCGCTGCAAAAATTGTTATTGTCAAACATGCCAAGAAGTTTACGATGAGTGCTGAAGCCAAGACAAAGATCAGTGCTGCGGTTGCTGGGACAAGGTCGTGCGCCATTCCCGGCGGATCGTCTTCCAGATAATTCCGCCAGCAAAAGCGAAATGGAACAACTTGTTCACGAGCTGGCAAAAGTTCTAAAAAAGAGCGTGCCATTGCCGACGATTTACAAAACTCAACTTTCTAGCCTATTAAAACTTAAAAAAACAGGATGAAATTCGATTCGGGCATGGCTTCCGTTTTGCTGGCGGCATTTGCGCCGGTCTTGGTTTTATTTCTCGCAATTTTTTGGGATCGTCGCCAACGGAAGCACACGGAAAAGCCGCCGCAATCGGAAAAACTACTGCGTCCGCCGGGCTACGGCGTGCTTGCGGCCTGGCTCGTCCTTGTCGTGAGTGCCACGGCAAGGCATTAGCTCCGGCGGTGTATCATCAAGCGCAGATGCCAAATGCCGACATAACCCCGACACGGCGGGAAAAGATTGCAGACACAGTTCGCGTTTTTCACGGCGCAAAAGTTCATAATTAAATGCAAGAGAGTTGCTAGGCTTGAAATCAATCGGATGTTTATTGCAATCTTTACGCCACCACCAAACCTCTTTTGTCAGAAATTTTTCAGAGTTTTTTTCCATTTGTGACTCCGTTTGTTTTTTCAGGTTCTGAAAAACGCACTTTTTGCGCCATTGCGACGGAATGTTGCTGGCGCAAGTGTCCATAAACCCGCATGGCGAGCGCGCCGCCGTCACGGTGTCCAAGCCAGCGCGAGACAGTCGGAATGTCCACGCCGCTTTCAATGCAGCGCGTGGCGAATAAATGCCGCAAATGATGATGCGTGATCCGCGTCATGCCAATAACTTTGGCCGCGCGCGTCATGGCCTGCAAACATTCTTTGATCGGCAAAACCGGGCGGTCTTTTTCCCCCGGATTTTGTTTCTGTAACCGTTCCAAAAATTGCCGCATTTCAGGAATCATCGGCACACGGCGGATGCTCCAATTTTTTGTGCCGGTCTCCATGTCACCGCGAACCACGATTTCATCTTTTTTGAAGTCGCAATCATTCCAAGTGATGTTGCGCGCTTCCGACAAGCGAAAGCCGCCAAACGCCAGAAAGCGAACCATGTCAGCACATTTTTTTGAATCCCGTCCATTGGCACTTTCAATTTCTTTTACGAACAACTCAAATTGTGCGAAGTCCGGCAAATCAAGATGTGGAAGCAGGACTTTGGCGCGTTTGATTTTTTGCGCCGGATTGCGGTAGAGTGCGCCGGATTCAATTGCGACTTCAAACACCTTGCGGAAAACACCGAGGACGCCGTTATAGCGGGACGGGGAATAATTGCCGCTCAATTTCGCCGCCCATGTCTCGCATTGCGTCACGCTGATTTGCCGCACGTCGCGGGTTTCAATTCCCGGCCATGACTTTTTTATGCTGTCAATGGCCTCCGTGCGATAAATTTTTGATTTCGGTTTTAGCAGGTTGCTGGAATTGGTTTGATCCAAAAAAAGTTTAACGCAATCGCCAAAGGTCATTTGTCCACGGCTGCCATCGTTATTGGACGCCGCCGCTTCCCGTTCCTCTTTTACAAAATCCGCCAACCGTAATTTTGCCACGGATATAATATCCGTGTGAAGGCTTTTGCGAATGAGCTTGCCACTGACGCGCACTCTTGCAAAATATGTGTCCGATGGAATGTAACGGATCAAATTTGAATAGTGCGTCGGCTGCCACAGTGAAGACTTGGCGGCATTTGTCCCTGTTTGCTTCTCTTTCATGCGAACAGTATCAGATTGCAGTATCAAATTGTCAAATGGATCAAAAAGATTCGTTGCAAGTCATTGAATAACAACTGTGGAGAGATGGCCGAGTGGCTGAAGGCGATGGTTTGCTAAACCGTTATACGGCCAAAAGCCGTATCGGGGGTTCGAATCCCCCTCTCTCCGCCACTTCAAAATTTTCGAGCCTTGGGACAAGTTCGGTCAAAACCGTTCTCCCATCGTCAGTTAAGACACAATCCGCAATTTTTTTTTGCAACTCCGTTTGGTCAAAAATGTCCCCTTCAAGACCCGGTTTTTCACAATTTAGTGAAGCTATCAGTGAAGGCAGCAAGGGGGTTAATTTTTCCAGTTCGCCAAACAACGGCAGGGTCATCGCGTCCGTGTAAGTCTTGGCAGTGAGCCTCATGTCACTGTGCCGCATCAATTCCATCGCCACGCGCGGCGAAATTCCTGCATTGGCCAGCATCGTGGCGAACGTGTGCCGCAGCGCATGGAAATCCAAATGACGGCCATTTTCATCCACGCCATTGATCCCGCAAGCCGCCAAATCTTTCAAATGTGTTACCGCTGTCGGCACGCTACGCTTGAACACTGTCCCCGCAAGTGTGTGCTGCTGCTCACGCCAGTCTTTGAGCATTTGCGCAAGTTGCGGCACTAGCGGCAAAGTGGCGGTTTTTTTGTTTTTCGTCGTGGACGCCCGCGCCAGAATATAAGGGCGCTTTTCATCCAAATGCACATCATCCCAAACCAGTTGCTTGATTTCTCCACGGCGCAGGCCGGTGTAGGCCGCGAGCATATACGGCAACGCACGTTTCCCGCTGCTTTGAATCAGCGTTGCCAATTCAGTTTGCGTCAACGCACGGCGCACATAACGCTCTTTGCCGCGCGTTTCGGATTTGCCGACACTTTTAAGCGGGTTGCGCTCCAAGCGCTCGTTGCGTTCCATCCAATTGAAAAGCGCGTTGGCGTGTCCAAGATATTCATTGGCCGTCTTTGGGGAAAAAGTCTGCCGTGTTCGCCATTTGATAAAACCGTCCGCCGAAATATCGTGGATGAAATTCCAATTGCATTCAGCAAAAAGCCGTTGCAACCGACTCTTCGTGTGTGAGAGGTGATTTTTGCAACGCCCGCGCGCGGTGATGTCCGCAATGAAATCCGCCAGATGTTCGGAAAGCGGGCGGCGTGTGGCATCCCGCAACGCTCGCGGTTTGATCAAACCGAGTTTTTCTTCTTCCAACTCTTTTACGGCCTGTCGCAATTCGGCTTCCGCGACGTGCCGCTTATCCGTGTGCAACGGCACGTCGAAAATTTTCGGGTCATTTCCGATCCGATACCGCCCGCGAAACACGCGGCTGCCTTTGGGTTTGAAAACGTAACGCAGCATATTATTGAGTTGAAGGTTGCAACATTTTTTGCAGATCGCTCCAGCGAATCAATCGCAATCCCCGAATCTTCACGGACGCCAATTGTCCGGCGTCAATCATGCGCCGGACGGTTTTGTCTGACATTCGCAGGAACTCGGCGACTTCTTTGATTCGCAGAAGCCGCTCGCCATTGGGCATTTCAACGGATGGATTCATTTCTTTGACGCATTAAGAAGCAAAATGACCGCCGCAATGACGCCCGCCGCTATTAACACGTTTTTCAATTCGTCGCGGACTTGTTTGTTTTTTGCTGCCATTCGATATTGGCTTAAAAACGCCACTTGATAGTCAGTGGGCGAAGTAATTCCGCTTTCCCACTTGCTGACGGTAATGGCATGGACACCCACAAGCTGGGCGAACTGGGCTTGGTTCAGCCCCAACAACTGCCGAATTGATCTAATTTCTAAACCTGTCATAAACGTCGCTAGTGATATTATTAGCGTTCACTAAATATGTCAATGGAAAAAATTCACGCCCGCATTTCGGCGTTCCCACCCAAACCGGCAAAATGCCGCGCACGGCGGTCATGCGAAGCGGACTGCCACTCACAGAATCTTTTGTCTCGCTGCTCATGCAAAAATAATTTCGCCAGATATGTTCACAGCTATCACTTTGCCAGAAGACGACGCGGCAAAGGTGTCTTTGCGACACTAAATTCATCGTGCGATCCGGCTGCGACATTGGAGCATTAGCCCGACGGGAAGCTGTTTAATCTTCCATACGCTTTACCCCTAATTTTCATTAGGACTTGGGGTGCGCGGAGAAGCCGCGCCAAAGCCGCGTAATTCTTCGCAGTCGCGGATAAGAAACGGGCAGTCCACGAACATGGATTGGCCGTGGCCGTGAACAGTCCGCAGTCACAGTCAGTCCGCAAACGCCGCCGCGCAATGGACAGTCCACGAACAGGCAACGGCAACGAGCGCGGATTATCCGCAGACAGTCCGCATCCGCGTTGAAGACGTGTGCGCGAAAATCCGAGGCCGACTATATGTCGCCGGTCGTCGCGTCAATCTATTGCTCGCCTCATCCGGCTGCGCTCCAGATTGCACCCGCCGCCCGGCTCCAGGGTTTTGCCTCTATGATTTCGCGCACGAAGAATTGCTTTGCGAATATGATTGGAGAATTCACTGGCGCGGGAATTATCCGGCAATATCTGGTATGTGGAGAGTAAAATCCAATCAGCGGCTTGCGCGGTTTTTGGTCGTGTCTGTCAAGTTGTTGCTGACAGCTTGGCAATGAGTTCTTCAATCGTCCAAGTATGGTCTGTGAGACGCGCGCCGACTGCTGGCGTGCAACCGAGCGTTTGATGACGCTTGCAGAAGTTGTAGGCGACTACGAATAAGGCCACGGAATTGCGGTGATTTTGCAGTTTGCGAGACCATCCGACACAAAGGCGGGTGAAACGTCTGTTAAACGTCCTGACGGTCAAATTGAGGCGCTCAACGTGTGACGTGCAAATCTTGTCCACGTCGGGAACGCCTGCAATCGTTCGCAATTTGATGCCGGTGCATTTGGGCTGGCTGCGGTGAACATTATCGGGCGAATGGCCGTGGTGTTTTGTTTCATTCATGGGTTTCCTGTTTTTTCAGTTCCATCCATTTCCAATTCTTAATTTCCGGCATATCCTCGCCGTGTTTATAGATGTAATGCTTATGCTCAATCAGCTTGTCCTGAAGTTGCTGCTTAAGATAGGTGCCTTTGGTTCCGGTCTGCGGCAGGCGGTCAATCGTATCCATCACGAGGTGGAAGCGGTCAAGTTCATTGAGCACGGTCATGTCGAATGAGGTGGTGATGGAACCTTCTTCCTTATAGCCACGAACGTGCAAATTCTTGTGATTGGTGCGGCGGTAGGTCAATCGGTGGATCAACCATGGGTAGGCATGGAAGGCAAAGATGATCGGTTTGTCCTTGGTGAAGAGCATGTCGAAATCCACCTCGCTCAATCCATGCGGATGCTCGCTTTTTGGCTGTAGGCGCATGAGGTCAACGACGTTGATCACGCGAATCTTTAGTTCGGGCAGATGTTGCCGCAGAATCGAGACGGCAGCGAGCATTTCCAGAGTAGGCACGTCGCCGCAACAAGCCATGACCACGTCGGGTTCGGCATCTTGATCATTACTGGCCCATTGCCAGATGCCGATGCCTTCGGTGCAATGCGCGACGGCAGCATCCATGGTTAACCATTGCGGCGCGGGATGTTTGCCTGCAATGACGACGTTGACGTAATGGCGGCTGCGCAGGCAATGATCCATCACCGAGAGCAAGCAGTTCGCATCGGGCGGCAGATAGACGCGTACGACGGACGCCTTCTTGTTCACGACATGGTCAAGAAAACCGGGGTCTTGATGCGTGAAGCCGTTATGATCCTGCCGCCAGACGTGTGAGGCGAGCAGATAGTTCAGCGAGGCGATTTTTCGCCGCCAAGGCAAATGGGACGTGACCTTCAACCACTTCGTGTGCTGGTTGAACATGGAATCAACGATGTGAATGAAAGCCTCGTAGCAATTGAAGAGTCCATGGCGACCGGTGAGCAGGTAACCTTCGAGCCAGCCTTCGCATTGATGCTCGCTTAACATTTCCATCACACGCCCGGTGGGCGCGAGAAATTCGTCGTTCGGCACGGTCGCGGCGTCCCATTGACGTTTGGTCACTTCAAAGACGGCTTCCAATCCGTTCGAGAGGGTTTCATCCGGGCCAAAAACGCGAAAGTTTCGCTGTGCTTGGTTCAACTTCGTCACGTCGCGCAGAAATTTTCCCAGCACATGCGTGTCGCCGATGCCACGAATGCCCGGCATGGTCAAATCAACTGCATAGTCGTGGAAATCCGGCATCTGCAAGTCGCGAAGCAAGATGCCACCGTTAGCATGGGGATTCGCGCCCATGCGTCGGTTACCCTTGGGCGCGAGTTCGGCCAGTTCCGGTTTCAAGCGGCCTTTCTCATCAAAAAATTCCTCCGGCCGGTAGCTCCGCAGCCAGTCTTCCAACAGCTTGAGATGTTCGGGCTTAGTGGCCGGGTCGGAGAGCGGCACCTGATGCGCGCGGAATGTGCCTTCCATTTGCAGTCCATCTACGACCTTCGGCCCCGTCCAGCCCTTGGGTGAATTGAGGATGATCATCGGCCAGCGCGGGCGCGTAAGGTTGCCGTGGATGCGGGCATCGTTCTGGATTTTTTTAATTTGCTCCACGGCTTCGTCGAGTGTCGCCGCCATGGCCTCGTGCATCAGCGCCGGCTCGTGACCTTCGACGAAGTAAGGCGTCCAGCCATAGCCACGGAGCAACTGTTCTAATTCCTCGTGAGTGATGCGCGCAAGCAGCGTTGGGTTAGAAATCTTGTATCCATTGAGATGCAGGATCGGCAGCACTACGCCGTCGGTGGCCGGATTAAGAAACTTATTGGAATGCCACGCGGTGGCCAGTGGCCCGGTTTCTGCCTCGCCATCGCCGACCACGCAGGCTACAAATAAATCAGGATTATCGAACACTGCTCCAAACGAATGGCTGAGCGAATAGCCCAACTCGCCACCTTCGTGAATGGAACCAGGTGTTTCTGGTGAAGCATGGCTGGGAATTCCTCCGGGAAATGAAAATTGAATAAAGAGTTTCCTCAGCCCGGCTTCATCCTGGCTGATGTTGGGGTAAACGTCGCTGTAAGTTCCTTCGAGATAAGTGTTGCCCACGACCGCCGGTCCGCCGTGGCCGGGACCGGAGACATAGATCATGTCAAGGTTGTATTTTTTGATGACCCGGTTCAAATGTGTGTAAATGAAGTTCTGCCCAGGTGTCGTGCCCCAGTGCCCCAACAGCATGTGCTTCACATCTGCGAGCGTCAGTGGCCGCTTCAGCAATGGATTGTCGTAAAGATAAATCTGGCCGACCGACAGATAGTTGGCGGCACGCCAGTAGGCGTCCATGTTATGGAGCAGTTCCGGCGTGAGTGTGTTGGTTTTCATGATTCAATCCTTTTTGTTCATCGCGTTGGGTTCGAGAATGCGGCGCACCGAGCGCGCAATCATCAGTTCTTCGTTTGTGCGAATGACGCGCACTTTGACCACACTTGCATTTGTGGAAATCATCGCCGCATTTTTTTTATTTCGTGCCTTGTCCAATTTAATACCGAGA
>Ga0182015_10000292_pt1 | contig 71936 bp, 66 predicted proteins | sample 712P3MmetaG_FD_120478 | JGI IMG/M metagenome (GOLD analysis project Ga0182015, IMG submission 120478) | Permafrost microbial communities from Stordalen Mire, Sweden - 712P3M metaG | ecosystem: Environmental > Terrestrial > Soil > Wetlands > Permafrost | place: Sweden: Stordalen | collected...
CACGCCGTTTCCTCGTTATCTCCAGCCGCTGAAGGAATCACCCAGTAGCACACCGAAGGCGCACCCTCCCGAAGCAGAGCAATCAGAAAACGGATCATAAACACGGTTCCCGCAAACGTAATGGCTACAAGCACAACTGCCAGCCACATCGCGCTGCTCCATCTGCTGCGCTGTTGTTAATCTCTTAGTTCACCACCGCGGGAGTAAGAGAGAGTTAAAGAATTCCTAAAGATTTCGTAAAGGCGTGGATAGCTTTACTGCTTTTCCGGCCGATGCGCTTCGCCGAATCGCGCCTAGCAGCCCCATTCCGCTTCACCCGGCTGGGCAAAATACTGCCGCGAGTTTGCGTGATCTTCGGTCGTCGATTCCAGTTCGAGCAGCGCCAGCCGCGCCGCCACCACCAGTCGGCTCTTCTCTTGTGGCGGGACTTCCTTCCACGAGTTCCTCTCCGCGCCGCGATCGCCGGGCCTCTCCGGAATCAGCGCCTCGTGATAATGGTGAAAAAGCTCTGCCAACCGTTCTGGCGCCACTTCGTGAATCCACATATTGTTCCTCTCCATGAACTTGCCGGTCATTCGCGCCGAGCTTCTCGGCTGCTATGAACCATTGGACGCGCGAACGCGGCAAGCCCGAATAAAGGCTCCATAAAATGTTCGTTAAGGATAGTCGGACGGGAAGATCAACAAAACGGCAGGACTTACGACCCGGGATCGAAGCGGTACCCAACCCAGGGTTCGGTCAGCAGATATTTCGGTGAGGAGGGATCAATCTCAATTTTCTTGCGCAGTTGCCCAACAAAAACGCGCAGGTATTCCGGCTGCTCGGTGCTATTGGGACCCCAGATGGCGGCCAACAACGTGCGGTGCGTCACGACTTTGCCCGGACGCCGCGCCAGATACACCAGCAAGTCAAATTCTTTCGGGGTTAAACGAACTTCGTCTCCTGCAACCTTGACCGAGCGCGCATCCAGATCGATGGAGAAATCTCCAGTAGTGATCGTGCTGGGCTGTTCCTCCGCTTCGGGCGTGCGCCGCAATTGCGCGCGAATTCGCGCCAGCAATTCGTTCATGCTGAACGGTTTGGTGACGTAGTCATCGGCGCCGGCGTCCAGAGCCTCCACCTTAGAGCGATCCTGCCCGCGTACCGAGAGCACGATAATCGGCACCTGCGACATCGTTCGTACCTGCCGGCACAGGGCTACTCCATCGAGATTCGGCATGGCCAAATCCGTGATCACCACATGCGGCGTCCAGTTCTTCATCAACTCCAGCGCCATCTCGCCGTCGTTCGCTACACGAATGTCATACCCCTGCGCCGAAAGCGTCGTGCGCAACACACGCGTGATCTGTGGTTCGTCGTCCACCACCAGGATTCGCCTGTGCTCGTCCGTCATCGCCTCTACCGCATTTCCTGGGTCACAATATGGACATCGACCGCGGGCGTATCGCGCAGAAACTTGTGAATCGCGGAAAGATAGAAATATCGCTTCCAACCCTTCGTGGCCGACCGTCCGAATACCACCTGTGTGACGTGATTCTCTCGCACGAACTCCGCAACCGATTCCGCGACCACCTTGCCTTCGGCCTTCACCGCCTCGCACCCACACTTTCAGCGAAGCGTATGTTGTCGGCGAGGGTCCGCTGGTTCTCGTCGCTCTCGTCCGCGCCCGTGTCTACATAAAGCACGATCAGATCGCCATCCAACGCTTGTGCCATACGCGCCCCGCGAGCAATCAAATACTGCGCCGCGGGATTCGAACTGATGCACACGGCAATCCGCTCGCGCACCTGCAACAGATGCCCGTCTTGCGTCTTCAATTCGGAAAGCGTCCGGTCAACGGCCTGAGTCACTTGCCGCAGCGCCAACTCGCGCAACGCAACCAGGTTTGTGTTCCGGAAGAAATTCGCCAGCGCCCGCTCCACCCGCTCCAGCGGATAAATATCTCCACGCTTCATGCGGGTCTGCAGCGCCTGCGGCGTCAGGTCCGCCATCACAATCTCGCCGGCGCGCCGGATCACCCAGTCCGGCACCGTCTCCCGCACCTGAACGCCGGTCAGGCCTCGAATTGTCGGCGCCAGGCTCTCGATGTGCTGCACATTCAACGTGGAAAGAACATCGATTCCCGCATCCAGCAACTCGAACACATCTTCATAGCGCTTCGGGTGCTTGCTGCCTTCAATGTTGGTATGGGCCAGCTCATCCACCAGCACAACATGCGGCTTGCGGGCCAGGATAGCGTCCACATCCATCTCTTCAAAGATGGTCGATTTGTATTCCAGCTTCCTGCGAGGAACGGATTCCAGTCGCGAAGAAAGCTCCACAATCGGTTTGCGTCCGTGCGTCTCCACCACCCCGATGACTACTTCTTCGCCTCGGCTCGCCCGCCGCACGCCTTCACTCAGCATGGCATAAGTTTTCCCCACGCCCGGGGCATAACCCAGAAACAACTTGAACACCGCCGGACGTTGGGCCGTGTCCACTTCCTTGAGCCATTCCTCAGGAGTCTTAGTCATCGCCGCTATTCTCCACGCCGGAGCGGAAATTGTCGAATCGATTCACCACGGAGACACAGAGCCACAGAAAGACAAAAGTAAAACAAGAATAGTTAAAGATTTTCTCTGTGTCTCTGTGCCTCCGTGGTGAAAAGCCTTTTTTGCTTCGCTTCCGTTACAATCGTGCCCGTGAAAGCTCGCTGGCCACAACACTTGTTTCGCTACGCCGCCTGCCTCGCGGCCGCCGAAGCGGTGATGCAAGTTTATCGGCGTGTCCTCCACGTGAACCCCACCACCGTGGCACTTACATTCCTGCTGATGGTCCTCTGGGTAGCGGCGTACTGGGGATTTCGTTTCTCGGTTTTTCTCGCGGTCCTGGCTACGCTCGCCTTCAACTATTATTTTCTTCCTCCCATTGGAACCTTCACCGTCGCCGACCCGCAAAACTGGGTGGCGCTGTTCGCTTTCCTAGTGACCGCCGGCATTGCCAGCCAACTCGCCGACCGCGCTCGCCGGCAAACCGCCGACGCCGTTCAGCGCCGCCGCGATGTGGAACGGCTCTATGCTTTCAGCCAGCGCCTGCTCGCCACTGACAATGTGGCCGAACTACTGAATGCGATTCCCGCCTACGTGTGTGACGGATTCGGCGCCAAAGCCGCTGCCATCTATTTGCTGAGTTCTCAGCAGGTTTACCGCACCGACCCCAAAGCAACCTGGCTCGCTCTGCAGGATCTTCAGATGGTAAGTTCTCGCGGTGAACCGGTCATTGATTCGCAGCGTGGAATTTCTCTCACGCCTCTGCATCTGGGCACGCGTACTACCGGAGCCGTCGGCATCGCGGGTCCAGCACTCTCGCGCGCCACTCTGGAGGCCCTGGGCAGCATGATCGGCATCGCCATTGAGCGCGCTGGAGCCATCGAAAAGCTCTCTCAAACCGAAGCGGCTCATCAGAGCGAAAATCTGCGCGCCGTCCTGCTCGATTCCGTCACCCACGAACTGCGCACCCCACTCACCGGCATCAAGGCAGCAGTCACCGGCTTGCTCTCGGACTACAACCTCGACGAAGCCCAACGGAAGGAGCTGCTGACCGTAATTAACGAAGAAACCGATCGCCTCGACCGATTGGTGGGCGAAGCCACAGAAATGGCTCAACTCGATGCCCACAAGGTCGAACTGCACTTCGCTCCCGTGGATATCGCCACAGTGATCGAGTCGGCGGTGGAAGAATCCAGAGTAGTTCTTGGCCAGCATCCACTCGAAATCCGCGTGCCCGCATCGCCGCCCAAGGTGCGGGTGGATTCCGCTCGCATCGCGGAAGTACTCAGGCAGTTGCTGGAAAACGCAGCCAAATACTCTCCCTCCACTTCGCCCATTACTATTACCGCCGAACTGCGGGCGAATCGCATCGTCACCAGCGTCACCGATCACGGGCCCGGCATCGACGACTTCGAGCAATCGCTGGTCTTTGATAAATTCTACCGCGGCCGCGACCAACGTTATAGCGTGCAAGGCACTGGCATGGGATTGGCCATCGCCAAGGCCATAATAGAAGCCCACAACGGGGTGGTCAGCGTCACCAGCCAGGTCGGCCGTGGTTCGGTGTTTTCTTTCGAGCTGCCGATCGCATGAAGACCAATGCCCAGAACACCAATTAGTACCGTGCTCTCCGCACGTTTCGCATTGCCGAAGGGAACATCAACACAGTACATTTGCTGTTCAGACCTATTCCGTCTCCGATGACTCTCGCCACGTTGAACGACGTCTTCTTTGCCGCTGCCGGGCGCAACCTCGACCGCGCCATGCTGCATCGCCAAGAAGGAAACTGGCTGTGCATCTCTTCGTCGGATTTCCGTCGCAACGTTGCTGGAACCGCTCATGCGCTGCAGGAATGGGGTGTCCACAAAGGCGACCGGGTCGCCATTCTCAGCGAGAATCGCCCCGAGTGGTCCACCGCCGATTTCGCCATCTTGCTGCTAGGCGCTGTCACCGTTCCTGTATACGCCACGCTAACACCTGAACAAACCGCTCACACCCTGCACGACTCCGGCGCCAGCGTCGTTTTCGTTTCCACGGAGCATCAACTGCGCAAGGTCCAAACCATTCTTTCCCGGACGCGAGTTCAGAAAATCGTGGCCATGGATCACGTCCAAATCCCAGGCTATCAGCTTGCAAACTACGCGCTCATGGATGAGTTCATGACGCAGGGCCCACTCACGCTCGACCACCAGGCCGAATCTTTGGCTCGATCCATACAGCCCGACGATCTGGCCACCATCATCTATACCTCCGGCACCACAGGAACATCCAAGGGCGCGATGCTGACTCACGGCAACATGGCGTCCAATATCGCTTGTTCTCTGCTCGGCTTCGACGTCCATCCCGGGCTGAGCAGCGTTTCGTTTCTTCCCCTTTCGCACGTCACTGCTCGCCACGTAGATCTCTCCATGCTGTATCACGGCGTAACACTCGCCTACTGTCCCTTCATGGAGAATCTCCCCGAAACCTTGCTGGAAGTGCGCCCTTCGCTGTGCGTCTCCGTGCCCAGAGTCTACGAAAAAATCTACGCCAAGACCGAGTCTTCAGCCCGCGGCTTCCCCAAACGCGCCATCTACCGCTGGGCGCTCTCCGTCGGCCGGGCCAACAGGCCGGCAATTCTTGCAGGAGAAACTCCCACCTCAACTAGCTGGAGACTCGCCAACAAACTGGTCTTCTCGAAGATCCGCACTGGCATGGGCGGCAACGTTGAAACTTTCATTTCCGGTGGCGCGCCCCTCGGCCGCGAACTTGCGGAATGGTTCGCCACCGTCGGCATCCGCATTCATGAAGGCTACGGCTTGACCGAAACCTCTCCCGTGATCGCCGTCAACACGCCGGTCAACCATCGCATCGGTACCGTTGGCAAGATTCTCACCAACCTCGAAGTCCGCATTGCCGAGGACGGCGAAATTCTGGTGCGCGGCCCCTCCGTTTTCAAGGGCTACTGGAACCGCCCCGAAGAAACCCACAACGCATTCCAGGACGGCTGGTTCAAGACCGGAGACATCGGCCACCTCGACGCCGACGGATATCTCTCGGTCACCGACCGCAAGAAAGAGCTCATCAAAACCTCGGGTGGCAAGTTCATCGCCCCGCAACCCATCGAGAACTCTCTGAAACTAAACCCGTTCATCGGCACCGCTGCCGTCCTCGGCGACAAGCGCAAGTTCGCCTTTGTCATCATCTCGCCCAACTTTGCGCTGCTTGAAGACTGGGCCCGCACCAATGGCATTGCCTTTTCCTCGCGCGCCGAGCTGGTCGCCAAGCCTAAGATCCAAACGCTCTACGAAGGAATTGTGGAAGAAGTGAACCAGAATCTCGCAAGATTCGAAAAGCTGAAACGGGTCCTACTGGTCCCCGACGAATTCACCGCCGACAACGGCGCTCTCACACCCACGTTGAAACTGCGCCGGCGAGTGGTCGAGGAACGCTATCGCAAGCAGATCGAAGAACTGTACGCCCAGGCGGAAGCGACAATACTTCCATGATCTTGTCATTCCGAAGCGGCTTCAGCCGCTGAGGAATCTGCTTTTGTTTCCGCCAGGACGTCCTACCCCACCATCGATGTCCCTTACCGGTTATTTTCATTACAATATACCCATGACCGACCCACTCCTCATTGCCGGCCGTTCCTTCCGCTCCCGCCTGATCGTCGGCACGGGAAAATATAAGTCTTTCCAGGAAACTGCACGCGCACTCGAAGCCAGCGGCGCCGAGATGGTCACAGTAGCCGTTCGCCGCATTAACCTTGACCGCAGCAAGGAATCGCTGCTTGACTATATCGATACGAAGAAATATTTTCTCTTGCCCAACACCGCCGGTTGTTACACCGCCGACGAAGCCATTCGCGCGGCACGCCTCGGGCGCGAGGTCGGTCTTTCCGACTGGGTGAAGATCGAGGTGATCGGCGACCAGGCCACGCTTTACCCGGACGTGCAGGCCACGCTCGAAGCCACGCGTGTTCTGGTCAGTGAAGGCTTCACCGTTTTGCCGTACACCTCCGACGACATCGTCTTCGCTAAGCGTCTGGTGGAGGCCGGCGCGGCCGCGGTTATGCCGCTCGGCGCGCCCATCGGCAGCGGCATGGGCATCCAGAACCAGGCCCACATTCGTATCCTGCGCGAAATAATTAGCGGCGTGCCGCTCATCGTGGACGCGGGAGTCGGCACCGCTTCCGACGCTGCCATTGCGATGGAACTCGGCGCCGATGCAGTCCTGATGAACACCGGCATCGCCAACGCACAGGATCCGGTTTTGATGGCCGAAGCCATGCACCACGCCGTGCTCGCCGGACGCCAAGCCTATCTAGCCGGACGCATGCCGAAGAAGCTTTACGCCACGGCGAGTTCGCCGCTCGAAGGCGTGGTGCGGTAAAGTAGCCCCCGCAGATCTTCGACGCCGAGAGAAGTGTCCGCCAAAAATAAAAGGGCGGCCGCAGCCGCCCTCGTTTAACCCCATTCGTCGACGCTCAGAGCATCTTCGCGCTTTCCACGTGGATGGAATCGCCCATGACGTGTCCGGTAACTGCGACGTGATGTCCCACATGTGCCGCCAGTGCATCAGGATTATCCACGGTCAGAACCGTCTGATCCTTGTCGGTCACAACCACCATCTTCGCGCCCGCGGCCAGGCATTTCTTGGTACACGCCTCAGCCTTATCGTTGGCGCCCTTAGCGCCGCATTTGTCGTCACTCACCCACCCGTTGACAGTCGTGCTCTTCCCCATATTGTCAAACGCCATCGCCGTAAGGGCAAACACGAAACATATCGCAAGACAAAGAACTAACACTTTTCTCATGGCCGGTTTTCTCCTTTTTTAATCATCGCGGCGCCACGCCGCCAAGTTATGGCAGGAATTTTAATCGTATACGGCAGCAACTCAACACCACCGATCACCGACTAACGTCCGGAACTATACCACAGAGGAACTTTCCGAATGTCACACGCTTGCATGTCCTTCCACCATGGGATCGGCAGAGAATTCTTTATGGGGACTAGCTTATTTTTTCGCCGAGTGGTTGGCAGGCGGCCGCAGATTCGCCGGAACCGGCGGGACGTATACGTACTCCCCGGGACGCACGTAACGCAGTTGTTCGCGGGCTTCTTTCTCGATTGCTTTTTCGTCCGTCTTTAATCCCTGAATCTGCTGGGTGTAGAGTTCGTTTTCCTTCTGTTCCTGTACGATCCGCTTTTGCAGCGAGTCATACTCTGCCCGTTTTTGCTTGTAGACGATCATCCCGTTCGCGCCGAACATCACGTGCACAAACAGCAAGCCGGCGAGCACCGCAACCGTGATCGTCGCAATGCGTCGTCTTAAGGCATATACTCGCGCCGCCAACGGGCGCACACTCAATATCCACGACGCGGCCAGGGCTTCCGCCTGCGGCGCCTTCTCCGCCATCGCGCGCAACCCGTCCTGCCGACTGGGAAAGCGCCGAATTCTTGAAATATTCTTCACTCGAAAATCCATTGCCTGGCTGCCGTGCTCAACTTCTCCAGACCACGCTCACTCCGCGCCTCTGAGTACACTCGAACCACCGGCTCCGTCCCCGAGAGCCGGTAGCATACCCACGAACCGTCCTCGAAAACCAGCTTTAATCCGTCCGTGCGTACCACTTCGCTGACCGTGCGCCCACAGAACTCCTGCGGATCAAACTTCAACTTCTCAGTGAACTTCTCCTTCACCTCGGGCGTCAAGCGGAAGTTCTCCCGCCGCGGATGATAGGAACCAACTTGGTTACATAATGCCTTCAATTGCTCACCCAGAGACTTCCCTCGCTTTGCCACCATCTCGCAACACAGCAACCCCGCCAGCAACCCGTCTTTCTCCGGCACGTGATGGCGGATCGAAAGCCCGGCGCTTTCTTCGCCGCCGATTGCGATCTTATCCTGCATGATCAGTTCGCCAATGTACTTGAACCCCACCGGCGTCTCGTACAGTTCCACGCCACGCGCCTTGGCGATCGCATTGATCAAGTTCGTGGTCGCAACCGATTTCGCCACGCCGTTCTTCCATCCCCGGCTCTCCACCAGATAGTCAAAGAGCAGCGCAATCACATAGTTCGGCTGAAGAAATGTTCCATCCGCATCGACAATTCCGAAGCGATCCGCGTCGCCATCGGTCGCAATGCCAATCTGTGCCCTAGTCGCCCGCATCTTTTCCCGCAGATCATCCAACAGGTGATCGTCCGGCTCCGGCGCGTGCCCGCCAAACAGCACATCCCGGTAGTCGTGGACGGTAACAACCTTTACCCCCGCGTCCCGCAGAAGCGCGTCTGAATATCCCCTTGCCGCTCCCCACATGGGATCGAAACAAACCTGCAGGTTCGCTTTGCGGATCACGTCCAGATCAACAACCTCGCCAAGCCGCTTCAAATAACCTGGTTTCGCATCGAGCGATTCCTTGGCGGTTCCATTACTGCCATTACCCCTTGCACTTGATGCCGAGTCCGCGCCGTCTCCCACCTCAATTTCACTCTCGATCTTCTTCGTGACTTCAGGCAGCGCCGGGCAACCATCCGGCGTCGAGAACTTGATCCCGTTGTATTCCGGCGGATTATGCGATGCCGTGAAGTTGATCACACCGTCTGCCTTGGTTTGCACGACGGCATAAGCAAATGCGGGAGTGGGAGCAGGTTCTGTAACCACCACCGGAGTGATGCCATGCGTCGTCAGAATTTCCGCTGCCATGGCACAGAAAGTCTCGCCCAGAAATCGCGGGTCTCGCCCCACAATCACTCGCGCGCCTTGCGGCTTCTGCGCAGCCACGTAGCGCGCAATTCCGCCCACCGCGCGCCGCACGTTCGCAAACGTAAACTCCTCCGCCACTACTGCGCGCCAACCCGATGTGCCAAACTTGATTTGCGTTAGCATGTTCCGCCCTTTGACTTTAAAGTGCTACCCTCTCTATCGGCGATTGGCTCATAGCTGACAGCCGATTTTATATGACCGACAAACGAATCGTCCTCAGCACCGCCGGCTCGGAAGAAGAAGCCAGCAGAATCGGCCGCGCTCTGCTAGAGCGTCACATCGCCGCCTGCGTTAATATCGTCCCCCAGATCAAATCCATCTATCGCTGGCAAGGCAAAGTAGAAGAAGCTCGCGAATGGCTTTTGATCGTCAAGACAACGGCCGCGGCCTTTGCCCAGGTGCGCCAGACAATTGCCGAACTCCACTCCTACGATCTCCCAGAATGCATCTCCCTGACGATTGAAGACGGATCGCCTAGCTACCTGCGGTGGATCGCTGAATCCGTCACCGCTCGGGAATCGACCAAATGACGTTACTAACATCCGCTGAGAGTTAATACTTTGGGTGGAGCAGCGCTGCCGCGATAGAGGACCGCCATCTCTGAGGGTTTTCAGCCCCGAAGGTACCAAGCCGGTTCGGGGACCAAAGAGTCTGCGCCTAAGAATAACAATCAAAAAGTTTCGGCTCTATGCGTGCAAATCCGTAGCAAGGAAGTTCTTATATAGCTCCCAGCCCCACTTCCAGATCGTCAAGAATGTCCTCGATATCCTCGATCCCCACCGAGATGCGAACCATGCCGTCGGTAATTCCAATGGCCTTCCGTCCTTTTTCGCCAAGGCCCGCGTGCGTCATCGTCGCCGGATGCGAGATGAGAGTCTCCACTCCTCCCAATGACTCTCCAAGCGAGCAAACCCGCAGTTTCTTCAGCATTTTGTTGGCGTTCTTCAGCGATCCGGTCTCAAATGTGATCATCGAGCCGAAGCCGCTCATCTGCCGCTTCGCCAACTCGTGCTGTGGATGATCGGGAAGCCCGGGATAGAAAACCTTGCCAACCTTTTTATGCTCGGCCAGAAACCCCGCCACCATCCGCCCGTTGCGGTCGTGGATCTCCATGCGCGCCGCCAGAGTCTTCACGCCGCGCAGCACCAGCCAACACTCAAACGGAGAAAGTATTGCTCCGGCGGCCTTCTGCAGAAAGGCCAGCTTTTCCGCCTGCTTTGGAGTGCTGCATACCACCACGCCACCCAGCCCATCGCTGTGTCCGTTAAGAAACTTCGTCGTCGAATGCACCACCATATCCGCACCCAACGCGAGTGGCTGTTGAAAGTAGGGCGACATGAACGTATTGTCCACTACCAACTGAACTTTCTTGCGCCGGCAAATCTGGCTGATGGCGGCCAGATCGCTTAACCGCATGAGCGGATTCGTCGGCGTCTCCACGTACACCATGCGTGTATTCCTTCGAATCGCGCGCTCAACGTTCTCCGCCTCCGACGTGTCCACATACGAAAACTCCAGCCCGAAGCAGGTCAGCACCTGGTTAAACAGCCGCGGCGTTCCTCCGTACAAATCGTTCCCGCAAACCACGTGATCGCCGGACTTCAGCATGCATGCGACTGCATTAATCGCCGCCATCCCGCTGGCAAACACCGGCGCCGCCATCCCGCCTTCGAGTGACGCCAGGTTCTCCTCCAGCCGCGTCCGCGTGGGGTTCGACACCCGCGAATATTCGTAACCTTTGTTCTCGCCGATTCCCTGCTGCACGTAGGTCGAAGTCGGATAAATGGGCACGGTAACCGCGCCAGTTAAGGGATCGGGCTCCTGCCCATCGTGAATGGCGCGAGTAGCAAAACCTGTTTGTTTATTTTTCTTCATCAGGACTTTCTACAATCTGCCTAAATCCCGCCCTCAAAAATCTTCTTCGACAAATACCGCTCCGCCGAATCCGGAATGATCGTGGCCACTCGTTTCCCAACACCCAGCTGTCGCGCCACTCGCAGAGCCCCGAACACCGCCGCTCCCCCACTCGAACCCGCCAGCACGCCTTCCTGAGCCGCCAACTGCTTCACAGTTCCAAAGGCCTCGTCGTCAGTCACCATAATCACTTCATCGCACACTGAAGCATCAAACGTCTTGGGGATGAAACTCACCCCGATCCCTTCAACTTTGTGCGGCCCAGCCCGCCCACCGGCGAGGATCGAACCCTGAGTTTCCACTGCGAACGCCAGCACTCCGGGCACATGTTCCTTCATGTAGCGTGCGACGCCGGTGAAAGTTCCGCAGGTGCCACAGCCCAAAACTACTGCATCCACCTTGCCGCCCATCTGTTCGAAGAGTTCCACGGCTGTAGTTTCATAGTGGTAATCGGGATTGGCCTGATTCTCAAACTGTCCGGCCATAAATGCGGTGCGGTCACTCGCCACCAGTTCCTTGGCGCGCCGGATAGCCCCCTGCATACCTTCCTCGTCCGGGGTGCGCTCAACTTCCGCCCCCAGAGCGCGCATGATGATCACTTTTTCCTGTGAGAAGTTTTCCGGCACAAACAGTCTCACCTTGTAGCCGCGATTCACTCCGATCAGCGCCAACCCAATCCCGGTATTCCCCGCTGTCGCTTCCACAATCGTCCCGCCGGGCGCGAGCTTCCCTTCCCGCTCCGCTCTGCGGATTATCCCGATGGCGGCGCGGTCCTTAACGCTTCCACCGGGATTCAAGTATTCAAGTTTGGCGAAGATATCGGCCGACCCGGCCGGAACCAGCCGTCTCAATCGAAGCACCGGCGTCCCGCCGACGAGATCCATAATGTCGTCGGCGACCCCCAGATGGGAGACTTCAGAGTTCTTCAAGTGCACGTTACAGGGTAAGGGCCAGCCTTCAAGGTCGTCAATCGCCTCGGTCCCGAAATCATCGGTCGGGAGTTACCGTCGTCATCTTCAATTATTTCTATTAATTCTCCTTGCCTTGTCGCACCAGCACTCAAGCTTTCCTCAACCTACCCGATACTTCAGAGTAGCTGCCAAATTGTCGGGGGAGACCTATGCATCGACCAACGCTCGGATTGGCCTTTCTCTGTGTTTTTCTCCGCACAGACCAACTCGCGCTCCAGGCCCAGGAATTCAAGCTCTTCGACCGCACGGTGCAGGTCCATGGCTTCGCGTCGCAGGGCTTCATTTACACCGATGACAACAATTGGCTGACTATGAACACCAGCCAGGGAAGCGGCGCCTTCACCGACTTCGGTCTCAATCTTACGAGCCGAGTGACCGACAGGCTTCTCGTGGGCGCGCAGGGTTACGATCGCAACCTCGGCCAGATCGGCCAATACCATCCCTCGTTGGACTGGGCTGTCGCCGATTACCGCTTTAGAGATTGGTTTGGTGTTCGCGGCGGCAAGGTCAAAACCAGACTCGGGCTATATAACGATACCCAAGATCTCGATTTCCTCCGGCCTTTTGCCCTGCTGCCGCAGAGCGTTTACCCCACCGATATTCGCGACGCTACCATCGCTCATGTGGGGGGCGATATTTACGGCACCCTTTCCCTCAAGCAAGGCCTCGGCGATCTTTCCTATACTGTCTATGCTGGCCATCGCAGCGACAGCATCTATAGCGGCTATCCCTATCTCTTGACGCAGTTCGGAACCCATTTCACGAGCTTTGGCGGTTTGCAGTACGGCGGCGATCTCCGCTGGAACACTCCGGCCAAGGGCTTGCTGATTGGAGCTTCGCGCTTGGATCAGGACACCACGGGCAAAGGCACGAGCGTGAGTCCCTTTAACCCAACGGCTGGCATCATTCCCTACTCTGAGTCTTCTAAAGCCGACTGGACCAACCAGTTCTATAGCCAGTATGCGCGCGGCAAATTGCACATCGATTCCGAGTGCCGACGCTACGTGCGCGACCAACTGATCTTCGGCGGCACCTCGGAGAACCTGGACGACGTGCGCGGCTGGTACGTCGCGGGCGCTTACCGGATTATCAAACGGCTTGAGCTCGGCAGTTATTATTCCCGTTACTCCATAACCACGCTGGACTTCGGCGCACTCGCCGGAATACCCCCAAACCAAACTGACACCGGCCTGCCCGCCAATCACGTCTATGACAAGGTCATCACGGGGCGGGTCGACCTCAACAAGTTTTGGAACGTGAAGGTGGAAGGCCACTTCATGAACGGCTACGGGAGCAGCACATACCCGGACGGGTTTTACCCCCAAGTGAACCCCGAGGGCTTCAAGCCCAACACCAATGCTTTGGTCCTTAAGACCGGGGTTTATTTCTAGGCCGGAGACGAGAAGGAGAATGCGATGAAACGTCGAAAAATACTCCTCGTAGCCGCTGGATTGATGGGCTTCGCTTCCCCAGGCACTTTCGCGAGCGACATTAGGGTGATTGGCAATCCCAGCATCAAAGCCGACACGATTTCCGCCACTGAACTCAAGAGCGTATTCCTCGAGGAGAAGCTCTCGCTCGCCGACGGAACCCACGTTGAACCCGTCGTCGAAAAGGGCGGGGCTGTCCACAAAGCCTTCCTGCTGGAGTACCTTGGCAAAACCGACGACGATCTTCGAACCTATTACAGCACCCTCGTGTTCTCGGGGAGAGGCTCCATGCCCAAGCGACTCGGCTCCGATGCTGAAGTTGTCGCGTATATAGCAAAAACGCGGGGGGCCATTGGCTACATAAGTTCAGAAACCACGGCGGAGGGGGTGAAGACTCTGGCCATCATTCACTCGGGAAATAGCGCCGAAAGGAAACTCATGACCCGCGTCGAGCCGGCGTACCCGGAGACTCTGAAGCGTCTCGGCATTGGCGGCGTAGTGCGCTTGCTGGTGACGATTTCTCCGAAGGGCAACGTCGAGAATGTCGCCCTGCTGGGAGGCAATCCAATTCTAGGCGAGTCTGCTATATCCGCCGTGAAGCAATGGGTATATTCCACTAGCCATTCGCGCACCGTTGCCGAAGTTAGCATCGCCTTCGATTCCCCCCGTTAAGCTCCCATGGCAGACTCTGTTTGACTAATCCCCCGGTCTTGCTTACCTGGTTCCAGCCGCGGGCTGCACGCCCGCATAGTAGCCGCTCTTGGTCCGGACCAGGAGCTTGCCGTGTCCCTTCGCTTTCGCCTCCACGCGGATCGACCGGAAACCGCCGCTCGCCCTCGGAGTCGTGGGCTTGTAGCCGATCGTGTACTGATTGCGGATATCGTGCGCCACTTGCCGGCTGATCTCATCCACCTCGTCCAGGGTCCTCGGGAAAAACGCCAATCCCCCGGTCCGTTGGGCGATAATCTCCAACGCTCGCCTGGCTCGCTTGGGGTGGTCCTCATCTCCAAGTATTCCGATCGCATACACCGACGGACCATTTTCCTGCTGCAATTGCTTCACCGCTTGTTCCAAAGTTTCCCGGCTGGCATTGTCTTCTCCGTCGGTTACCACGAACAACACTTTTCGCTCCAGCTTGGCATTCTTAAAGTTGTCCGCCGAAGCGACTACGGCTTCATAGAGCGCCGTTCCACCCTTGGCGTCAATCTTCTCCAGCGCCTCTTTCAATTTCAGCAGGTCGTTGGTGAAATCCTGATCGAGATAATATTCGTCGTTGAAATTCACCACAAACACTTCGTCCTGCGGATTGCTCGACCGCACCAGGTTCAACGCTGCCTGGTTCACCTTGGCTCGCTTTTCCCGCATCGAGCCGGAATTGTCGATCACGATCCCCATGGCCACGGGTATGTCTTCATGCCGGAACGAAACAATATTCTGCGGTTTGCCGTCTTCCAAGACGGTAAACGCATTCCGGTCAAGGTTGGTCACAATGTGCTGCCTGTCGTCCACCACCGTGGCGTGGAGCAAAACCTCATCCACATCCTTGCGGAGAACAAATACACCGTTCTGGTCGGGAGCTTGCTGCTGGGTGGAACTGGCAGACGGCTCCGATTTCGAGCCTGACTGGGACTGGGACGGAAGAGGTTGCGAAGCGGCAGCCTGCGGCTGAACTGATTCAGGCTGGAAAGAATAATACTGAGGGTGCGAAGTATTCCACTCCGCGCGCCCTCCAAAAGGCAACGCCAATATTGCGACCGCAGCTCCGGCCCAGATCGCGCACCTTAGAAAGAGAAAAACACTTGCAGGCCGCTTATTCTTCAGGCGCGTAATATCCGGTCCTGGCATACACTCGGAGTGGCGGCAGTCCTTTCGGTGGCAGTAACTTCACTTTGATCTTACGCCATTTGCCGTCCCGCTCGATTTTGCTGGGACGATAACCCAGCACATACTGGTTGCGCAGCTCGACCCCGATCTTGGTTGCTACATCGGCCAAGTCGTTGGGATTCTCCACGGTAAACGCCCGCCCGCCCGTCAGTTCCGCGATCTCCCCCAGCAAGGCCGGACCCAGCCGCTCTTCCTCGGTGGGAAAATAGCGGTCGTAAATGCCGATGGCATACACCATCACGTCAGCTTCTTTCACCAGAGCCTTGATCTCATTCTCCGTGTAGCGGCTATGATTGTCGCCTCCATCGGAGATGATCAGCAGCGCTTTCTTGGGATATTTTGCCTGCCTCATCTTGCTGACGCCCATGTAGATCGCATCCAGCAGCGCCGTCATCCTTCGCGGCACGGTATAGATCAGCTTGCCTTGAATCTCGTCCACTGAACTGGTGAAGTCGTTGACCACCTCGGGCTGGTCCGAGAACGTGATCATGAAGAATTCATCCTGGGGATTGGCGGTCTTGAAGAACTCCATCACCGCATCCTTCGCGCGATCCATTTTGCTGCTCATGCTTCGGCTGGAATCGAAGATCACGCCCAGGGAAACCGGTGCGTCCTCGCTCGAGAAACTCTTGATCTCTTGCGCTGCGCTGCCTTCAAAAAGCTGGAAGTTCCCCTTCTCCAGCCCGGTCACCAGGCGGTTCATTGGATCGGTGATGGTCACCGGCACCAACACCAAGTCCACACCCACTTTCAACGGACGCACGTGCGTATTCACGGACGGGGAGACGATGCTCTGGGTCGCGACTTCCTCTGTCTTCGGTTTTTCCGCTTCGCGGGGCTGGATGTGAATATCATTCACGTCCGTTTGCCCCACCGCAGGAACCGCCAAGCCACAGGCTCCGCCCAGTGCCAGCAGCAACATCAACAGGGAGGGCCACGCCGCGATCCTATGCCGACGGACGAGATTCAGGTTCCAGGGTCGAACCACGGGAAACTTCCAATCCAAGACCGGTGGGAGAGATAACCTGCGCCCAGCTAGGAGGGCCATAATCACCTCGATTGGCCGCGATAGTATCACAGCTTTCCTCAACCAGTTCCGGTTTTTTTGTCAAATATTAGAGACAATCCGAGAATGGGCATCTCTGATTGCCCGCGATTTTTCCAGTCCAGCGAGCTTCAAACCAACCGCACATGCCCATCTTGTTACAATCAAAGCTCTCCATGGCTGATATTTATCCCTTTCGCGCATTTCGCTACGATCCTCGGCAGGTCACCGCTGCCCAGGTCGTGACCCAACCTTACGATAAGATCACTCCCGCTCTGCAGGATCGTTATTATGCAGCCAGTCCATACAACCTCGTGCGCATCATCCTTGGCCGCCGCGAAGAAAGTGACAATCCAGCAAACAATGTATATTCCCGCGCCGCAGCGGACTTCCGCGACTGGCGCCAGCAAGGCATCCTTCGCCAGGACTCCCTTCCATCTTTATACGTTTATTCTCAGCGATTTACCCTCCCCACCGGTTCAACGAAAGAAGGTTCAACCACGGAACTCGAGCGCCGTGGCTTCATCGCCCTCGGCCGCCTCGAGAGCTACACCGCTGGCGTCGTCTTCCGCCACGAGCAAACCCTGGCCAAGCCCAAAGCCGACCGCCTTGATCTACTCCGCGCCACCCGCGCCCATTTCGGCCAGATTTTCATGCTCTATGAAGATTCTGGCCATATCGAATCCCTCCTTGCCGATTCGACGGCTGATCCGGCCGTTGAAGATGTTCCGATAAAAGACGAACATGGTGTAGTTCATCGCGTGTGGCAAGTCTCCGATCCAAAACTGATCGATTCCCTCCGTGCCGCCATGAGCGACAAGAAACTCATCATCGCCGACGGCCACCACCGCTATGAAACCGCCCTTACCTACCGCAACGAACGCCGCGCCTCCGATTCTTCCAACGCTCAGTCCGCCTCGGATCCCGCCGGATCTCCGCACGAATTCGTCATGATGACTTTCGTCAACATGAACAGCCCCGCTCTGCGCATCCTGCCCACGCACCGGGTGGTTCAGGAGCTGGCCTCTTTCTCAGAAGACAACTTCCGTAACTCTGCCCGCGCCCACTTCGACATTGACGAAGTCGATCCCTCCCTCGACGCGCCGCGCGCCACCGCGATCCTGCGCGAGTCCGGACGGTGTGGCACCTCGATCCTCGCAGTCACCGCCAATCGCGCCTTTCTCCTGCATCACCCAAATCCCAACACGCCGGAAGTGTTTACAGGACTATCCATCCGCCAGCAAGCGCTCGACGTAGTGCAACTGCATAAGTGTTTACTGGAAAAGGTACTGAACCTTTCGGAAGAATCCATTCGCAACCAGCAAAACATTTCCTACATTCGCGACGCTGCTGGAGCTTTATCGCTGGTGCGCGGCACAAGCGGCACGCGCGCCAATATCGCTTTCTTGCTGAATCCCTGCCGCATGGCGCAGATCCGTGACGTTGCCTTCGCCGGCGAAGTCATGCCCCAGAAATCAACCGACTTCTACCCCAAGCTCCTAAGCGGGTTGACCATCTATGCGCTCGATTAGCGCGACCGCGGATCGAGTGGGCACAGCCGCCCCTTCGACAGGCTCAGGGCGGGCTCTCGGCTGCACGGACGGGCGCAGCCCGGCGGCCCGCCACCGGTCTTCCAAAACCTTGGGGATCTTGCCCCTCTGCATCCTCATGCTCTTCGCGGTCCTGCTAGTCTCGGCCGCAGCTCCCGAGAAGCATCTCTCCATCTACTCCACCGCTGCCAGCTATTCCCTGCCTATCGTGCAGCGCGAAGGGCGCGATTATATCGGCTTGCTGGAACTGCTTGATCCTCTCGGGACGGTCAGCGCAAAATCCGATCCTCCGCGCTGGCGCCTGCACTACAACAATATCCTGGGAGACTTTACCGTCGGCAAGAACCGCGCCCGCATTCAGGGCCGCGACACCGACCTCTCCGGAAAATTTCTTGTGGAGAACGGACGCGGCCTGGTCCCGGTGGCTTCTCTCAGCTCGCTTCTGCCCCGCTTCCTGGGTGGCCCCGCAACTCTGCACGAAGGGTCCGGACGTCTCTTCATCGGCAGCGTCTCCACCCATTTCACCGCCTCGGTTGTTCCGGAGGATCCTTCGCATCTCGTCTTTCACTTCACCAGCCCCGTCAATCCCTCCGTTGCCGCCGAACCCGGGCAGCTGCGCATGACCTTCAACCGCGAACCACTCACCGCGCCAGCGTCTCCCATACTCACCTTCGGCAGCAAAGCCATTCCATCCGCCACTTATTCCGAAAGCAATGGCGCAGCCCAGATTACAGTCAGCAGCACCATCCCGCTCATGGCCAGCTTCAGCAATGACGGCCGCACGATCACTCTCGCTCCCGCGAAATCGCAAAGCGCAGCCTCTGCGCCTCCAACCGCGCCGCCGCAAAACAACTCTGCAACCCAGGCGCCGGTAGCGAACCCATCGGCATCGGCATCGGCTTCTGCATCGACATCGGCTTCTATCCCCCGCCGTTACTTCGCCATTGTCGATGCAAGCCACGGCGGCAACGACCGCGGCGAAGCTCTCAGCAACACGCTCGCCGAGAAAGACGTCACCGTCGCCTTCGCACGTCGTCTGCGCCAGGAATTGGAGAATCGCGGGATCACGACCCTCGTCCTACGCGACTCTGACGCCAGCCTCTCGCTCGACGAACGCGCCTTCTTCACCAATACGGCTCACGCTGCCGTCTACGTGGCGCTACATGCCGCATCCAACGGCCACGGCGTTCGCCTGTACACCGCGCTGCTTCCCTACAGTAGTGAGGACGACCGCGGTCCGTTCCGCTCCTGGACCACCGCCCAGCAGTCCTCCATCCCCCTCAGTCAAACTGCCGCGGCCAGCGTAGCAGCGGAATTGAGAAAACAGCAGGTCGCCGTCCGCACTCTCACTGCGCCACTCCGCCCGTTGAATAACATCATCACCGCGGCGATCGCAGTCGAAGTTGCCCCGCCCGCCGCCGATCTCTCTCAACTCACTTCGCCGGACTATCAGCAACTTATCGCCAGTGCTGTGGCCAACGGAATCGTCGCCATCCGTACCCAACTTGGAGCAGCCCCGTGAAATCGGTCAATTTTGTGATCGGGTCATCTGGCGATTTGATAACTTAAGATCGTAGGCTTTTCAATCGCCCGGTCGCCTGATCACAAAATCACCCGGTTACTTATGATTCCCCGCCATCTCTTCATCGCGGTCTCGGTTCTATTGCTGGCTGTGTTGGGCATGAGCCTCTACGCCTGGCACATGCGCGGACGCGCTGCCGCCGATCCCGTCACTTCTATCGACACCCGTCCCGTCGTGCCTCCGGCGGCCGGACCCACTGAGCAAGTCACCTTGTTCGTCGCTTATGACGATGTCGGCGTGCTCCACGCCCAAGCCGCCCAGATTCCGCTGCCCTCGGTTCGCCAACAGCGCGCAGAAGAATTGCTCCGTTCCCTCATCGCCCTATACTTGGACAAGTCTTCGCCCCACCCGTTACCGCCCGGCGCCGACATCCGCAGCGTCTACCTTGTCGACCCCGGTCTCGCCGTTATCGACCTCAACGCCGCCTTCGCCGACGGTCATCGCTCGGGCGTTCTGGCCGAAGAACTCACCGTGGCGTCCATGATCCAGACGCTCTCCGCCAACATCCCCGGCATTCTTAAAGTGAAGATATTGGTGGAAGGCAAGCAGCGCGAGACTCTGGCCGGGCACGCCGATTTATCCTCATTCTTCGACGTTTCCGCTGTTAATCGCCTGACCTCGCAACTGCAGTCGAGCCAGTAGCCGTCACCGCTCTGTAAGAGGGAAGGAGCAGAAAATGCGAAAATCGTTTTCAGGACTCGGCAAGGCCGTTCTAGTTCTTGCATCGCTTTGCCTGCAGCCGCCTTTTGGCACTGCGCAGGGCAAGGGCGCCGTCATCGCAGGCGGACCTGACGCCGAAGTGAAGGAGTTCCGATTCGATGACCTGGAAGCAAGTCTGCGCACAATGGAAGCGGGGCCGGAACACGACTACTTCGCCGGAGTGTTGGCTAACCGCGTGAACCACATCGCGGAATCCATCCCTCTGTTGAACGGTGCTCTCCCCAGCCTAAGGATACTGCACCCAGGCCGGGCCGCAGTTGCGCTACAGGCTTTGGCGGATGACTATATCAAGAGTTTTCAATATGCCAATGCGGCGCAAGCTTACGACGACTTAGTGACCAATTTTTCGAATCAACTCAATCCCGAACAACTGCAGGGCACGAAGGATGACGCGGGCGTGGCCCAGATTCTGCGTCAGGCACCAGCACAGACCATCACATGGGACGGAGCTGTAAGGCTAAAGACCGAGCGCAATCCTTTGAATTCTGTGAACCTCGAATTGACGGTCAACGGAGTCCGGGGGCCGTGGCTGCTGGATACGGGCGCTAATCTCTCGGTGGTCAGCAAGAGTTTTGCAGATCGGCTTGGGCTGAAGTCTCTTCCAGGCGTTGGTCAGACGCAGGCAGGGTTGACTGGGATTGAAAACCCTTTGCGTGTCGCGTTGCTTCCCATGCTACAGATGGGAGGCGCCACGCTGCGCAATGTGGTTGTGATGGTGCTGGACGATGCAAGTCTAAAAGTGGGTTTGGGAAAGCACTCATATCAGATCGACGGCATCATCGGCTACCCAGTGTTTCAGGCGCTCGGAACCATTACTTTTCTGAGCGATGAAGAGTTTGAGGCGGGAGACAAAACCCGGCAGAGCGCGACGGGAGCGCGCATGTATATGAAGATGCTGTCACCGGTGATCGAGTGCGGCGTCGAAGGCAAGGATCTGCCCTTCAGCTTTGATACCGGGGCTTCCTCAACTAACCTCTTCGTTCGCTACTACGATCGGTTTCGCAGTGAGTCCAGAAATTGGAAGAAAGGTGAAAACAAGAGCTTTGGCGCCGGAGGCCTCGTGAAGCGAATCATTTACATTCAGCCGCAAGTCAATCTCAACATTGGCGATAAGACTGTGACTCTGAAGAGATTACCGATTTATACCTCGGGAACGGGATCAGACACGGACGACCTGTACGGAAATCTCGGCCAGGATGTGGTGAGCAAGTTCGACAGCTTTACACTAGATTTCACAAGGATGGTCTTCAGCTTGGGGCAGCCGTTGTCTCCAGACCCGTCGCATTAGAAAATTCGGAGCCGCGCGGTTTTCGCCGGTCCTGTGCCAGGCGGAGTGCTTATGTGCTGCTACTACTCCACCTTCTCCGCCACCCACCGCGACACTGCGGTCACCCATTTTCGCGGTGCGAATCTTACCGACTCCGCCACCAGCCAATTCTGCACGCCAGATATAACGATCGTTCGCCCCGCCATCAACCCCCGGTATCCATCTCGCGCCACATCTTCCACATTCATCGGCCGGAGTTTCTTGAACAACCGCGAGTCCTCCGTGCCCGCCCGCTTGGCAAAGCCAGTTGCCGTAGCACCCGGGCAAAAGCAGCTCACCATCACGCCCGATCCCGCGACTTCATTCGCCAGCGCCTGGGAGAACGACAGCACATAGGCCTTGGTCGCGTAGTAGACCGCCATCAGCGGCCCAGGCTGAAAAGCGGCGGTGGAAGCCACATTCATGACCTTGCCGCCACGTCGCGCCAGCATCGGCGGCAGAAATAGCCGGGTCAGGTGAGTCAGCGCCGTAACGTTGAGATGAATCTGCCCCAGGACTTCTTCCTCCGGCATCCCGGCGAACTCGCCAAACCCGCCGAACCCGGCGTTGTTCACGAGAACATCAACCACAATTCCTTCGCGCTGCAATTGATCGAACAGAAACTTCGCAGCCGGTGTCGTAGTCAGATCCAGCGCCATCACTTTCACTGCAACCCCGAACTGACCCTGTAGCTCGGCAGCCACATCGTTCAGTTTGTCGGTGCTGCGAGCGACCAGCACAAGGTTGTAGTGGTCCCTCGCAAACAACCTAGCCAGTTCGTATCCAATGCCTCCGGAAGCGCCTGTAATAAGAGCGGTCTGAGTCTTAAAGTCCATGAGTTCCCCTTTGCGCAGATCCTAATCCCACCGGGCGTGGAGGTCACGACCGAACTCCGACCGACCACGAAACATGAGCTGGCTCGCTTCTCTACCAGAGCGACCCCTTTGCTCTTGCAGTTCCACCCCTATAGTCCTTAACCGAACGTCCCAAGCCGGCTCGAGTTCCAAATCGATTGTCCGGGTCGCTTGCATGTCCTAAAGATTTCAGTTGGACGCTCGATCGACTACAGGAAGGCCTACTGGTTGCCGATAGAAGTCTACGGCGGTGGAGCAATGTCCAAGAATTTTCGCTCAGGTCTGCGACTCAACAACACAGGGAAGTGGCTCGGCATCCTGGTTTCCGTCTCAGCTTTTCTTCACGCTAACGCCTTAGCCCAGAACTCCTTGCAAAATGCTCATATTGGAGTGCCGACTCAGTTGTTGGCCGAGGCCGAGCCCCGTGGCGCGGCATACCCCGCTTCCGGGGATGTCCACCCCGTCATCAAAACGAGCGTTGACCTCGTGCTCGTGCCTGTAACCGTTACCGATCCCATGCTGCGACTGGTCACGGGTTTGAGCCAGGATAATTTTCAGGTCTTCGAAAATAAAAAGCCACAGCAGATTAAGCACTTCTCCAGCGAGGACGTTCCCGTTTCCCTGGGCATCATCGTCGACACCAGCGGCAGTATGGCCAGCAAGATGGTACGCGTGCGCGAGGCGGTCAAGCAGTTTTGCGACTCCGCCAATCCTCAGGACGAATTCTTCGTCATTACATTTTCCGAGACGGCCCATCTTGTCCATGACTTCACAGATTCTGCCCAAGATATTGAAGAGAAGCTCATTTTCGCCATCCCTAAGGGGCGCACCGCGTTGCTCGATGCCATCTATATGGGACTCCGCAAGATGCGGGAGGCCAAGTACAGCAAGAAAGCGCTGCTGATTATCTCCGACGGCGGCGATAACCATAGCCGCTACAGTGAACGTGAAGTGAAGTCCGCAGTGAAGGAATCAGACGTAATGATCTACGCCATCGGAACCTTCGACCGCTACGTTCCTACGGAAGAGGAAATGTTAGGACCGCAATTGCTCTCCGACATAACCGAGACTACTGGCGGGCGCGCCTTCATTCTGGACAATTTGATCGAGATGCCAGCCCTGGCTCGCAGAATTGGGATCGAACTGCGAACCCAGTACATCCTCGGCTACCATCCGGAGAAACCACCCCACGACGGGAAGTGGCACAAAATCAGCGTCAAGCTCAAGCTGCCCAAAAAATTAGCCTACTTGCAAGCGCGGGCGAAGACTGGCTACTACGCCGGCGATGAATAACACAGACTGAGACTAACCACCAGGCACACTTTACAACCGCCTCTCAACTGATTGCCTGTGACCTAGGCCCCGACCAGCGCCGGCTCAACTCCGTAAATCGAGTGCCACGAGGTCGCGGCCTTCAGCTTACCGTTGACGTTGTTGATGTTCTTTACCCCTTCGGTCTCCAGCCACTTGCGGAACGCCGCAGCGCCCTGCTTGGCATAGATCGGGATGCCATCCTTCCACGTCGCGCGCCCGCACAGCACGCCGTTGAACTTCACCCCGGATTCTCCCGCCAACTCCAGCGTCTCGCTGAATTCCGCATTGCTCACGCCCGCCGAAAGATAAATGAACGGCCTGGTCGCAACGTTTGCCGCTTTGTGGAACAGATCGATGGCTTCCTTCTTGGTGTAAGCCTTCTGCCCGCCGAAGCACTTCATGCCCTCGACGAACTTCATGTTCACCGGCACCTCCACCTTCAGCACATCCACGCCGTACCGGTCTTTGCTGAACTCCCGCATGCTCTCGGTGACGATGTGCGGCTTCTTCTTCGCGTATTCCAATCCCTTCTCGTCCGCGCCCTCGTCATAACCAACAAACTCCAGGAAGTACGGGATGTCATTCGCGCGGCATTCGTCGCCGATGCGCTCCACCCACGCATGCTTTTTGTCGTTCACGTCCTTGGGGTCAAAGGGCGAGTAGTAAAGCAGAATCTTCACGCAGTCCGCGCCTGCTTCTTTCAACCGCCGCGCCGACCAGTGATCCAGCAAATCTCCCAACCGTCCCGGACCAGTCTTGTCGTAACCAGTCTTCTCATAAGCCAGCAGCAGCCCGGCATTCTTGGCCCGCCGCTTCGAGGCTGGCAGTCCCCACTCCGGGTCAAGCAGGATGGCGCTGGCATGAGGCGTCAACACTTCCGTGACCAGCGACTTGAATTCCTCCATCATGGCATCACTGATTTCGCCGCCCTTTTCTTTGCCCAGCGATTTCTGCAGCGACCCACGCTGGTCCATCGCGGCAGCAGCGATCACGCCGCGTTCGTTCGAGACTTTTCTGAGACCCGCAAGTTTGCCAGGGGTAAGCTTCATAGATTCCTCCAATCAGTGCTGAGAAGATGAATGATTGAAACAACTAATTGTAAACCAAGCAGAGATGCAAAGCGGCGTGGGGATTGGCGCGTCGAACTGCGGGATTCCGTCTTTCGGAATTAAGGCCCGCGGGATGCTTCAGGTTTGAGTTCGGCAGCGATCGGCCAAAGAAATTCACTTCCCAGCCCAGTTCTGCACCTTCAATCCACGCACCCGCCGGAACTCCCTCTCATTGTTGGTCACTAACGTCAACCCTGCCGCCAACGCGTGCGCTGCGATCCATAGATCGTTGTTGCCGATCATCTCTCCCTTCGACTCCAGTTCTGCGCGCATCGCTCCGTACGCGTCGGCCGCGCTTTCCGGCAGCGCCAGTGCAGGCAGTAAACGGACCAACTCCCGCAACCGCTCCAGCGCCGCGATCCGTTGCTCACTCTTCGCCGCGCCATAGAGCAACTCACCAAATGTGATTACTGAAAGAGCTGCTTCACCTGGGCGGAGCCTGCGGAATCGCCGCAAAACTTCTTCCGGCCTTCTCTGACGGATGTAGATACAGATGTTCGTGTCCAACAAGTATCGAGGCTCCATCACAGCCCTCTGCGCTTCTGCGGACGATCCTTATCCCGCCCAGCGAGTTCAAGATCGTCGGGTAGCCCAGCCAGCAGATCGAATGCCCGCACCATATTTCCATTTTTCTCCCGCAACACGATCTCATCCCCCCGCCGAAAGATCTCGACTTCCTCACTCTTCAGTCGAAATTGCTTCGGCAGGCGGACTGCCTGGCTGTTTCCCGACCGGAATACGCGCGCTGTGCCCATGTATCAACCTCCGTTGTATATACGTTAAGTATATACAACATCATTTTGGATCACAAGGAGATCGGCCTCAAAGCGCCAATGGTATAGTGGTGTGACCTTCTCCGCTCTTTTAGGAACACCCGCAAGGCAGACAATTAGAACGCTGGTTTTCTAAAACTTTCTAGATTGAAGGAACACCCATCATGCCCATTGCCACCACGAATCCCGCGACTGGCGAAGTAATTCAGACCTTTGAAGCCCTTTCCGACGCCCAAATCGAGCAAAAGCTCCAGCTAGCAGTCGCCGCCTTCCAAGCTGAGCGCGAGACTCCTTTCGCTGAGCGCGCCCGCCGGATGATGAAGGCCGCCGAGATCCTCGAGCGCGACAAAGAAAAGTTTGCCCACTTGATGACCCTCGAAATGGGCAAGCCCTACAAAGCCGCCATAGCCGAGGCTGTGAAGTCCGCCTCGGGCTGCCGCTACTATGCCGACAACGCCGAGCGCTTTCTTACCGATGAAGTAATCGAGACCGGTGCCAAGAAGAGTTTCATCCGGTACCGTCCCATCGGACCCATTCTGGCTGTGATGCCCTGGAATTTCCCCTTCTGGCAGGTATTTCGCTTCGCCGCTCCGGCGCTCATGGCGGGCAACGTCGGCCTACTGAAACACGCCTCGAACGTGCCCCAATGCGCGCTGGCGATTGAAAAGATTTTTCTCGATGCCGGATTTCCCCAAGGTGCGTTTCAGACCCTGCTCATCGGGTCGCAGCAGGTGGATGCGATTTTGAACGATCCGCGCGTAGTGGCGGCCACGCTCACCGGCAGCGAGCAGGCCGGAATCCAAGTCGGAATTGCAGCTGCGAAACGAATTAAGAAAGTCGTGCTCGAGCTCGGCGGCAGCGATCCTTTCATTGTTATGCCCAGTGCCGATCTCGACGCTGCCGTGGCCACGGCTGTTGAGGCTCGTGTCATCAACAATGGCCAGTCCTGCATTGCCGCCAAGCGCTTCATCGTCGCCGCACCCATTGCGGCCGAGTTCGAACGCAAGTTCGTCACCCGCATGCAGAATCTGCGCGTAGGCGATCCCTTCGACGAAAAAACTGAACTAGGTCCGCTGGCGACCGCCGACGCCGTCACGTCGCTCGATGCCGACGTTCAGACAACCTTAAAAGCCGGCGCCAAACTTCTAACCGGTGGCCATCCCTTGAAACTGCCAGGTAATTACTATGCGCCGACCGTTTTGACCGACATTCCAAAAGAATCGCCGGCTTACCGCGAAGAATTCTTTGGCCCGGTCGCCTCGCTGTTTCGGGTCAAAGATATCGACGAAGCCATCCACCTCGCCAACGACAGCCGCTTCGGCCTGGGCGCCAGCGCCTGGACCAACGATGACCGCGAGCGTGAACGCTTCATCAACGAACTCGAATCCGGTATGGTGTTCATCAATAAAATGGTCGCCTCCGACCCCCGCATTCCTTTCGGCGGCGTCAAGCAGTCCGGCCACGGCCGCGAATTGGCGGCTAACGGGATACGGGAGTTCATGAATATAAAGACGGTTTCGATCGCGTAGGAAAATCTGTGGGTTGTCGTCGGCCATGGTCATAACTTGTCGAATCTCTTGCACCCATGTGTTTTCCGGCGCCCTCACTGCCTCAGCGTCAGTCCGCTCAACACCCCTTGCTGCTTGGCAATCAACGACTGCACGCCCTGCCGCGCGAACCCCATCATCTTCGCAAACTGCGCTTCATCAAACGCCTGCCGTTCCGCGGTCGCTTGAACCTCCACCATTTTGTGGCCGGCCGTCATCACAAAATTCATGTCCACGTCGGCGCGGGAGTCTTCTTCGTAACAAAGGTCGAGCAGGATTTCTCCGTCCACCATACCCACGCTCACCGCGGCCACAAAATCTCTCAGCGGAACCGACGTTAGAGTTCCGGCGTCCACCAATTTCTCTAGTGCCAGCCCCAGCGCAACGAACGCGCCCGTGATCGAAGCGGTGCGAGTGCCGCCATCGGCCTGAATCACGTCGCAATCAATCCAGATGGTGCGCTCGCCGAGGCGCGCCAAGTCGGTCACCGCACGCAGCGAGCGCCCAATCAAGCGCTGAATCTCATGCGTCCGCCCGCTTTGCCTCCCCTTCGCCACTTCCCGCGGCGTGCGCGTCAAAGTGGCGCGCGGAATCATCGCATATTCGCTCGAGATCCATCCCTTGCCCGAGTTCCGCATAAACTGCGGCACCGTCTCTTCAATCGACGCGGTACAAATCACCCGCGTATTCCCCACCTCAATCAGCACCGACCCTTCCGCGGTGGCAATAAAATCCGGAGTGATCAGAACGGGCCGCAACTGGTCGACAGCACGATTATCCGAGCGATAGAACATAAGCGAAGATTGTAAACGATGCGATTCTGCGATGCTCAATGTGGGGACAGCCGCCTCGGCTGTCCGGCCGAGCGGAGCGAGGCATTCTAGAGCGCGGCGCCCAGCGCACCTCGCCGCAACAGTCACGGAAAACTAACGTGATTCCAATTATCACGCTGACCCAGCTTTACAAAACTCTTCTCACCTTTTCAATTCTTCACTAATCTCTATATGACTTCTTCGCCGCATAGCAGTCTACTCAACCAGGCCGTGCACTTTAACTCCTCAAAGGTCACCCGAGTCAAAGGCTTCGGCCTTCAACGGACTGTAACAGGAGGTACGACATGGCTAACGATCGCTGTCTTCGTGCAGTATCGAACTTGGTCGCCTTCCTGTCTCTGGCCAAAACAAGAACCAAACAAACCTTCGTCTTAACCACCATTCTGTTCGTTTCCTTGTCTTCTGTTGCGCAGCAGCAAACTGCCTCGCAATCGGATTCGTCAACCACTCCACCCGATGGGCTCGCATCCGCAAAACCCGCGCCCGGAACCTCGATCACCGTTCCCGCCGGAACCAGCATTGCTCTCGTGCTGACGCATCCGATCCAGAGCCGATACATTCATCGCGGAGATGACATCTACGCCCAAGTCATTTCTCCCATCGCCTCCGGCAACGAAGTCGTCATTCCTGCCGGCACCCTGGTTGAAGGCAAAGTCGGTAAGCTCGGCCGCAACGGTGGCCGCGGAGAACTGTATCTGCAGTCCATGTCGATATCCTATCCCGACGGTTACGTAGCTCCCGTCTCCGGCCCCATCACTCTAGAAAGCGATGAGGGCTATGCCCTCAAAGACCCCGGCAATGGCCACATTGCGGGTGCCTTGGCGCTGCCCGCAGGAGGCGCAGGCGCCGGTGCTCTAATCGGACACTTCACCGCCAGTTCACAACCGAACACCATCACCAGCACCCTCCCGCCCGGCTGCACCGGGCCGCCGCCAGGATGTCTTTCGTCAAGCGTAACTGCCCCCGGCAGCACGGCGAAGAACACCGTAATCGGCGCCATGGTCGGTGGGGCCATCGGCGGCGTGGCCTCTCTCGTACTGCTCACTCGAACTCACAATTTCTTCCTTGACGTTGGCTCTCCCGTAGAGATGGTCTTGCAGCATCCTTTAACTCTGGAGGGAGATCAGGTCGCCGACGCAATCCGCGACTCCGCACAACACCCGGCGCCCGAGCAGCGCATCGCCCAGCGTCCACAACCAATGCCACCGCCTTATACGGATCCCGGCACCTGCTACACACCAGGAACCCCAGGCACGCCCGATATAGACATTCCTGGAACTCCCGCCATCGCCAATTCGCCCGGAACTCCGGCCATACACATCCCGGGCATCCCGGCAACTCCACCCACTCCCCATCCATGCCCATGATTGGCAATCGGCTGAATTAGGACAAGGGTTGGATCCGTTCAGGAAAGCGCGGGACAACCCGCGCCCTGGTGCACGGTATGTTCATCGTGCTCTCCATACTGTAGACTTCAGGGCTGAAAGAAGTTACCTCAAACAGTTGAACAACGAGATGCTGACCAGCAGTGATCTTTGGAGGAGAACATGCGACAAGCTACTTTGCGCTTCATCACTGCAAGTGTCCTGTGTTGTCTGACTATGCCCGGTGCGCAAGCCCAGTCGGACGCCGCAAAGGTCTACAAGGCGAACTGCGATCTATGCCATGGGGCCGATGGCAGCGGAGACACGGGGCCCGGCAAGGCATTCCACGCGAAGGATCTGCGATCCGAAGAAGTTCAAAAGCAAAGTGACGCGGCGCTTAACGAGGTAATCACCAAGGGCAGAGGGAAAATGCCGGCGTTTGGCGGGAAGATCCATCCGGATGGGGTAACACAATTAGTCGCGTACATCCGAAGCCTGCCGCCCAAGAAATGAGATCGCGCAAGGCTAGCGGCACCGCACGAGGCTTCAGGTTTCGCGATGGCTTAGATCATGGCAACTGAGGAATCGCATGCACGAAAGAACGCGAGATCAAGAAAATACCTCTCCTGACCCTTCACTATCTGGATCGGGGCTTGGAAGCAGGCGATCTTTTCTCGGAGTGCTGCTGGGACTCGGCTCATTCTTCATAGGCGCACTGCTTTCAGTGCCGCTCATTCGTTTTGCGCTCTTTCCTTTGCTACGAAGAACCACTGAACTTAAGAGCTCACCTGTTGGAGATCTAAGCACGTTTTCGTCCCTGGCTGAGCCGGTGATATGCACTATTCGAATTGAGCAAGTCGACGGCTGGCGCAAAGCGATATCGGAAAAGGCGGTCTACGTGACAAAAGACAGTCAGGGCCATCTTAGCGTGCTTAGCTCGATCTGTCCTCACCTGGGTTGCACCGTGCCGTGGAACAACGACAAGAAGGAATTTATCTGCCCTTGCCACGGCGCGATTTACGCCGCGGATGGAAGTCGCATCGGCGGCCCATCGCTGCGAGGCATGGATACACTGGAAACGTCGGTTCGGGACGGGCAACTGCTGGTGCGATTCCAATATTTCCGGCAGCTCGTCTCAGACAAGGAAGTCATAGGTTAGGAAGGAATGCACTCGACGCATGCCAGCGAAAGCGGCTCTTCTCCACAGCGGGAGTCAGGGCTGTGGGAATGGCTGAACCGCCGCACCGGCCTGGATGATTTGCTGCGGAGTGCTCTCGATGAACCTATCCCTGGCGGGGCGCGCTTCGCTTATATATTTGGCTCCGGGCTGCTCTTCATTTTCATTTCGCAAGTGATCACCGGAATATTTCTCGCGCTGTACTATGTCCCATCCGCCGACCACGCGCACACTACGGTGGCTTACATTGCGAAAGCGGTCACTGCTGGATCGTTTCTTCGTAGCCTCCATGCCTACGGCGCCAGCGCGATGATCGTCGTGTTGTTCCTGCACCTGTCACAAACGTATATCTACGGATCATATAAAGGATCTCGCGAGCTTCTGTGGCTCTCCGGATGTATCCTCTTCGGTCTAGTGCTGGCAATGGCTTTCACCGGGTACCTGCTCCCCTGGGACCAAAGAGCTTATTTTGCAACCGCGGTAGGAACCAACGCCGTCAGCGAAGTCCCTTGGATGGGGGAGAGCATTAAGCGCCTCATGCGAGGTGGCACGGAGATGGGTACGCTCACGATCTCTCGGTTTTTCGTGGCTCATGTTTTCTTCATTCCAGCATGCATCTTCGCCCTTGTGGCCTGCCATATTTTTCTGTTCCGCAAAGCTGGGGCCGCCGGACCGGTCAACGAAGATCCTTACCATCCAAAACAGCAAGCGGAACTCTTCTATCCCCGCCAAGTACTCATGGATCTCTCGCTGACAGCGCTGCTGATTGTGGGACTAGGATTGCTATGCTTTTTCGTCCCCATGCAACTGGGACCGCCAGCCAATCCCGCGGATGCGCAGTACGTACCGCGGCCGGAGTGGTATTACTTGCCCATATTTCAATGGCTGAAATATTGGCATGGGTCGGCCGCGATCATAGGCGTGCTTGTAATTCCAACACTTATCGTCTTGGCCGTTATGGCGCTTCCCTTTCTCGATCGCAGCGTCGAGCGACGTCCGTGGAAACGGCCTGCAGCCATGGGAGCGTACGCGTTCGTGCTATTTTCGCTGGTGAGCCTTGGTCTGCGCAGCCAGTACTTGGACCGGCACAACCCTGGAGTAGCCCAGCAACTGGCGAAGCAGGTGGCCGAAGAAGACGAATACATGCGCAAGCCATTCGAGCCAGAACTTTCTTCCGCGTCGCTTGCTGCCGCGAATGTGGCGCTCGCCGACCCACTGGCCGCGAAAGGCAAAACCATTTTCGAGGGTCAATCCTGCAATGCGTGCCACGGCGATGGAGGTGTGGGTACGGCGGCCGCTCCCGCGCTCATCGGTATCGGAACAACGTTTCCGCCTGACAAACTTGTAGAACTCTTCAAACATCCCACCACGAAAATGACCGCTGGCGGCATGCCTCCCATCGATCTTCCTCCAGACGATTTGAAAGCGTTGATCGCTTACGTGGAGAGTCTTAAGTAAGTACTTTGCGGAATCATTCCCGACTTGTCTCTCTGGCTTCGGTGTCCGTGGGCTCGAAGCGGAAGAAGCGAACCAATCCGCGTCTGTCGATTTAGCTCATCAAACATCAAACTGTCTTGCGCTGCTCGATTTCCAAACGCGTTTTTGTTTCCTGCAGCCACTCTGCAAAGTGCTCGCCAAAGCAATAAGGCCCGCAGTCTCTGGTGTATTCGGCGCTTAGATGGAACTTCGGCAAATTACGGGCAGAGATGGCCGCAGGACCGGGTTTTGACTTAGACTCACTCTTCAGTGTTTTTTCTGGAGGCTTCTTTGGTCGGTGTTCCGAAAATCTCTCCCGCGCTCAAAAAACGAGCCGCGCGAATCAAACTGCTCCTCATGGACGTGGACGGCACGATGACGGACGGCAGCGTCACCTTGCTCTCGCAAAGCGACGGCACCGCCCTCGAAATCAAGACTTTTGATGCGCACGACGGCCAGGGGCTAACCCTCGCGCAGACCGCCGGCCTGCGTACGGGCTGCATTACCGGTCGCGAAAGCGCCGCGCTCCTTCGCCGCGCCCACGAAATGAGGATGGAATTTATCTACATGAAGCGGCCAGTGAAGATGCCGGCCTATGAAGAAATCCTGCAAAAAGCGGGCGTCTCCGATTCTGTTGTTGCCTACATCGGCGATGACCTTCCGGACATTCCCTTGATGCGCCGTGCTGGCCTCGCCATTGCCGTGGGCGACGCGGTCCCTGAAGTAAAACGGGCCGCGCACTACACGACGAAAGCCCTCGCCGGGCACGGCGCAATCCGCGAAGCCGTTGAACTCGTTCTCAAATCCAAAGGCATGTGGGAAGCGATGATCGACAAAGCACGCGCGTGATGCAGCTTCTCAGCTGCATCGGGAAACGGGACATAGGATCAAGTTCCTTCGGAGCGGGAGCCTTGCCTTCTTAAGTTACAGGTGACCGGCAGAGTGCGGCACCTCCAGCAATGCCGGCATCGGCGCCATAGTGGGCCGTCACCAAAGGGATTTCCTGGCAATGCGAATTGACACACCAACTGGGAAGGCCGTTCCGTATTTCTTCGAAGAATGGCTGCAGCATACAGGCTACGCCCCCACCAATAATCATGACGTCAGGTTCAAGCAAGTCCACGATATTTCCCAGCCACACGGTCAGAAATAGGGCAGTTTCCTGCAAGACTTCTTTAGCAAGCAAGTCACCTGAACCATAAGCCCGGCCCACCATTTCACCGGTGATCCGGTCGAGGCGGCCTCCAGCCTGCTCCATGATGGCAGAAGAGCGCCCCGCCGCAATTTTTTCGGAGGCTCTTCGGGCGATGCTGGGACCAGAGGCCAGAACCTCGATGCAACCGAACTTGCCGCATCCGCAGCGTGGGCCGCGATAATCGATGGTCATGTGTCCCCCCTCCGCCGCGGCGCCGGTGCGGCCATGATAAATGTGGCGATCAAACACAATGCCGGTTCCAATGCCGGTGCCGATCGTGGCGCAAAAGACGTTTCGATAGTCACGCCCGGCACCCCACAGAGCTTCAGCCAAAGCAGCGGCGTTGCCGTCGTTGTCGACCCGAACCGGCAGGCGATAGGTCTTTGAGATCTCGCTTGCCAGCGGGAAATTGCGCCAGCCCGGAAGATTCGGAGGGTTAATGACAATGCCCGTCCGGGGATCGAGCGGCCCGGGAGCGCAGATTCCGATGCCGGAAATCGGAATGTCTAACTCGGCCTCAAGCTTGGCTGCGGCCCGCACCGAGTCGATCGATGAGATCACGGCGGCCAAACCGGCGATTGCGTCATTTGCCACCATGGGCGTTCGCGCTTGGTGGGTGATGCCTCCGGCAGCGGTCACCAGACCAGCGGCCACTTTTGTACCGCCGATATCCACACCGATGAGGTACTCGTCTCCTGCGGTTTGCGTCATGCGATGCGCACCGAGCCTCGGCTACGGCTGCGTCGCCGGCCTCGCTGGCGGCCTGTCTCTGGGTCGACTTGCAGTGGATTTCCTTCCTCTCTCATCATGGAGCGAGAAGTCTGACGCAGGAGCAATGGTAAACTATTTGGATTAAGGATGGGCGCGTAGCTCAGTTGGTAGAGCAATGCCCTTTTAAGGCATGGGTCGCAGGTTCGAATCCTGCCGCGCTCACCATGGCATCAAAATTTGCAGACGGTCCAGTTCAGAACCGTCCATCTGCACCGAGTTTTTCTTCTGGGCATAGCCATCGAGGATTTGCTGCGCTCGCTGCGTGGCGTTTCTTTGTATTTCCTCCGGCCAACCTGACGGCAACCTTCCGTATCTCACTACTACCGGCTGTTCCTAGTGTTACGAACGATCCTGGGAGTGGCCGAGCTGAAACCTGGTTCGCGCAGGCCGTCGGAGCGCGAAACGGTGTACAATTTTTTTCTTTCCGTTTCTCAAGTCAAAAGCAAAATCTCCGCTTCATCGCGGTCATGGTGGGATCAACATGTTGAAAGGAAGGTCTTCGATGTTGTCGGTTAGCGGCTTCCTGCGTGGAAAGCCATGGAATTGTCTTGCGTCCGTCTCTCTGTTAAGTGTTCTCCTCTCTTCTTTGGCGTTACTGGCGCAGACAACCATTTCTACCGGCAGTATTCAGGGCCTGGTCACGGATCCCTCCGGAGCGGTAGTGAGCGGCGCGAAGATATCAATTAGCAATAAAGCTACGGGTCGCCTGATTACAGCCAGGACTACGTCCGCGGGAGCCTATACCTCGGGTGCGTTGACTCCTGGCGATTACACGTTGCGAGTCGAAGCTGAAGGATTCAAGACATCGGAGGTTGCGCTAACCGTACAAGTGGGTGTGACCGCGCCAGGGAACATCAAGTTGCAGGTTGGGCTAACCACCCAAGTGGTCGAGGTGCAGGGTACCCAGGTTGCGGTGAACACCCAGCAGGCGACTGTGCAAGGAGTCCTGACCACGGAGCAGATCGAAAATCTGCCCATCAACGGCCGCAACTTTCTGGATCTGGCACAATTGGAACCGGGAGTGCAGATCCAGGACGGCGGGAACTTCGATCCTACCAAGAATGGTTTCTCTTCCATTTCATTCGGCGGCCGCTTCGGGCGTACGGCCCGCATTGAAGTGGACGGGTTGGATATCAGCGACGAGACGGTGGGCACCACCACGCAAAACGTGCCCGCGAGCGACATCCAGGAATTTCAAATTCAGCAGTCCTCGCTGGATCTTTCCACCGAACTCACTTCTTCCGGCTCGGTGAACGTGACGACCAAGTCGGGCACGAACAAGTATCATGGCGAGGGCTACTACTTTTTTCGGGATCAATCCCTGGATGCCAACCTGCCCGGCGCCAGCGACAATCCTTTCCAGCGCAACCAATACGGCGGCAACTTTGGCGGACCGATTCTCAAGGACAAGCTGTTTTTCTTTCTCGATGCCGAGCGGACGAAACAAGATCTGCTCAATCCGGTTCTGTCCAGCGGCAACTTCGCCGGAATAACCGGCAGCTACAGCTCGCCCTTCCGCGAAGTGGAAGGCGTGGGACGCATCGACTGGCAGATCAACGACAAATACAAGTTTTTCTATCGTTTCTCCTACGACCAAAACCACAGCGTGCTTGCCATCATTCCCAATAGCTTCCAGCCCTTTGGCAACGTGAATCACACACCCGTCCATGCCATCGGCCTGGACTTCAACACTGGCCCGTACACGCACAGCATTCGCGTCGGATACATGAAATTCCGCAATGGAATTGTGGACGCAACCGCGGGAAGCAGCATTTACGACCCACTGCCAGGAATTGAGTTGGCCATTGGCGGCGATCCGGATTGCCTTGCCGCTGGCGCCGATGATTTCTGTTCTGGTCCAAGTTTTCTGGCGCCGCAACAGACTTATCAATCCAACCGCCAGATCAAGTATGACGGCAGCCGGGCACTCGGCGCGCACATTCTCCGCTACGGCGGCGGGTTTAACCACATTTTCGGTGGAGGGTTTGCCAGCTTTCTTAAACTCGCGCCTGCGGTTGGCGCGGCCCTAACGGATTGCACCGGGGTCTGCCTGACCCTCCCCGGAGGCGCGAGCAACCCGCTGAACTATCCAGCAAGCAGCGTGTCCCTGGGCAACGGACAAGGGTACGACTCCGAGATCCCAGCATTTGGGTTTCCCGCGGGAGGCAGCGGCCCGGACAACCGGATTTCTCTCTACGTCGGGGACGCCTGGAAACTCAGACCAAACTTCACCCTTACGTACGGTTTGCGGTACGTTCGGGATTCGGGCCGCACTGATAGCGACCTCGCCGCGATCCCTGCCCTGGAACAGTTCGACAATCAGTACTATTCGAGCTTGGGCAATCGGGTACGTCAACCCAACCTCAACTTCGCGCCGCAAGTGGGCATCGCCTGGGATCCTTCCAACAAGGGTAAAACAGTGCTGCGCGGCGGCATCGGCCTTTTCTATGAGAACTCGATCTGGAACAACATCGAATTCGACCGGCCAGCGCGGCTGCAGAAGGGTTTGTTTCTGGCGGATACCACGGTTTGCTCTAACGGCCTTGCTCAAGCGCTGTCCTTGCCCAGCGGCGGCTCGGTCACGCCTACGTTTTGTGGCCAGCCGATTGGAAGCGTAGCCAGTCAGATCTCCGCTCTCCAGTCTCAGTATCAATCTTCCACACTCGCTGCGGGGCCGGCGTTTAACCCATCGTTTATCGGCACGCAATTGGCGGACGGTCTGGATGCGACCGGCACCGATCTGTTGGCACCGAACTACGTGAGCCCGCGATCGCTGCAAATGAATCTCGGCCTGCAGCATGAGTTAAGACCGGGAATGGTGCTTACTGCCGACTATCTGCGCAATATTGAGACCCACACGCTGATCGCAATTGATACCAACCACGTCGGCGATGCGCGCTTTTTCAATTTGACAAACGCACTCGCGGCCATTAACGCAACCTATGCCGCTTGCGGCAATGGCGTCGACTCGATTCAGACGGCGATAACCAGATGTCCGGGCCTTCACCCCACGGGGGGTGGTGCGACAATCTCCGATTTTGCCTCGAACGGTCTCGATTCCGGTTATTCACTCTGCGGAGGGTTTCCGTGCCCCAACGCTACCTTCCCCGGTATTAACCAGAATCTCGGCGCCAACCAGATGCTGTTCCCCATCGGTTACGCCAAGAACACAGCCGTGCAAGTATCACTGAAACAGCACTTGGAACATCCCTATCCTGGGATTCGGAACTTTGATCTGCAAGTGTCGTATCAGTTGGAACGTTATATCGCATCGGCGACTGACAATGATTTCATCACTATCGCCACGGACTTCAACAACCCGCAGCGCTATCTGGGGCCGAACGGGCTCGACCGCAAACACCAGATTTCTTTCGGCGGCACCATGGACCTGCCCTTTCACTTCCGTCTGGGCGCGATCGGACACTTCTACAGCCCACTGCCGGTCACCCTCACCCTTAGCCCGACCGGAAACGCGGGCGGCATCTTCGTGACCGATGTCACAGGCGACGGCACAGGGGATGGCAGTTTTGCTTCGAACGGCTCATCGGGAGATGTGCTTCCGGGCACCAACGTTGGCTCATTCGGACATGGAGTTAGCACCAGCAATCTCAACAATGTGATTAGCAACTACAACCACACTGCTGCGGGTCAGGTCACCCCTGCCGGGCAGGCTCTGATTACCAATAATTTGTTCACTCTCTCGCAACTACAGTCCCTGGGCGGAGTACAGGAGATCATACCTACCGCTCCCTTCGACGAAGCCAGCATGCAATGGTTGCGCGCCTTCGACGTCAGTTTAAACTGGGTCTACAAGTTCAAGGAGAGATTTCAGGTACAGCCTGGGGTTTCATTCTTCAATGTGATGAACTTCTCGAATTTTGACGGACCTGCGAACCCGCTGAGTGGCGCTCTAAGCGGGACCTCAGGATCGCTCAATGGCACTTCGGGCGAGCAACCCAGCAGCAATCGGCTGGGCCTGGGGTCTGGGGTGTTTGCGCTCGGTTCTCCACGTGCCCTCGAGTTCTCGTTGAAGCTGAGCTTTTGATGCTGAACTTCTGATCTAAGGCAGGGGGCGAGAAGTCTGCTGCCAGAAGTATCCGGCGCATCAGGTTCCCTTTGCAAATTTGGTCGGGCCATGGAAAGCAATGCGGAAAGGAATCGTCACTATGAAAAACCTACTCAAGGGTTTCTTATGTCTGGCGCTCGCCGTCTCATCGCTCGCAGCGCAAAATACCAATACTAAAGACACGAAAGCCTCCTCCGGCGGTCTGCCGCCGCTGATTGACCGCGAACTGATCTTCGGAAATCCCGAGATCGCCGCTGCGCAGCTGTCTCCGGACGGAAAGTATTTGGCTTTTCAAAAACCGTGGAAGGACACGCGCAACATCTATGTCAAAAGCGTGGACGAACCCTTCAGCGCGGCGCGGTTGCTCACTGCTGAAGCCAAGCGGCCGATCCCCGGTTATTTCTGGAGCCGCGACAGCAAATACATTCTCTACGTGAAAGACAACGACGGCGATGAAAACTTTAACGTCTACGCAGTCGACCCGGCGGCGAAGCCGGCGGCGGGCGCGGACGCTCCCGCCTCGCGTGACCTGACCGGCCTCAAAGGCATCCGCGTGATGCTTGTGGATGTGCCCAAGAACGATCCTGACACGATTTACATCGGCCTGAACGATCGCGACAAGGCCTGGCATGACCTCTACAAGTTGAAGCTCTCCACCGGCGAGAAGACACTGGTACGCAAGAACACTGAGCGGATCACCGGCTGGGAGTTCGATCTTCAAGGCAATCTGCGCCTGGCCACTCGCTCCGCGGAGAACGGCGACACGGAAATCCTTCGTGTCGACTCCGACAAGTTCACCAAGATCTATTCCTGCAACGTCTTTGAATCTTGCAACACCATCCGCTTCCAGAAGGACGGCAAGCGGGCATACATGGACACCAATAAGGGCGCCGATGTGGACCTGAGCGCCCTGGTGCTGTTCGATCCGGAAACTGGAAAGACCGAGATGGTAGAATCCGACCCGCTCAAGAAGGTGGATTTCGGCGGAGCCGTCTTCTCTGAGGCTACGAACGACTTGGCGATTACTTCGTACCAGGACGACCATCTGCGCCGCTATTTCAAGGACAAAGGCTTTGAGACCGATTTCAAATGGCTCGAGGGCAAGTTTCCCGGCAAGGAAGTCAGCCGCGCCTCGTCCACGCTGGACGAACAAGTCTGGCTGGTAAGCGCCTTTGCCGACACCGAGCCGGGTGAGACCTATCTCTTCGACCGCAAGACCCACAATCTCACGCTGCAGTACAAGGTGCGGGAAAAGCTGCCACGCGAGGCCCTCGCGGAAATGCAGTCGATCCGCTATAAGTCATCGGACGGACTGGAGATCCCGGCTTATCTCACCCTGCCCAAAGGCATTCCCGGCAAGAATCTACCCGCCATCATCTTTCCGCACGGCGGGCCGTGGGCCCGTGATGTCTGGGGCTACAACGGATTTGCCCAGTTCCTTGCCAACCGCGGTTACGCCGTGCTGAGCATGAATTTCCGCGGTTCCACCGGATATGGCAAGAAATTCCTTGACGCCGGCAACGACGAATGGGGCCGGAAGATGCAGGATGACGTCACCTGGGGCGTGAAGTACCTGGTCGATCAGGGGATTGCCGATCCGAAGCGCGTGGGCATCTTCGGTGGTTCCTACGGAGGATATGCCACGCTGGCTGGAGTGACGTTCACTCCGGATCTTTACGCGGCGGCCGTGGACCTGTTCGGTCCGTCCAATCTGATCACGTTGCTCGAGTCGATCCCTCCCTACTGGGAGTCCATTCGCGTCATGTTCTACCAGCGCATGGGCAATCCTACGACGCCGGAAGGCAAAGCGCTGCTGGTGGAACGCTCTCCACTCACCTCTGCCGGCAAAATCAAAACACCCCTGATGATCGCGCAAGGCGCCAACGATCCCCGGGTCAACCACGCCGAGTCTGAGCAAATTGTGGCCGCATTACGCGACCGCGGCTACCCCGTGGAATATCTCCTGATTCCCGATGAAGGCCACGGCTTTGCGCGTCCGGTTAACAACATGGCCTCAGTCATGGCCACGGAGAAGTTCTTCGCCAAGTATTTGGGTGGTCGCTACCAGGAAGGCGGAACGCCGGAAGTCACGGCGCGGTTGAAGGAGGTCACGGTCGATCCCACGACTGTAGTACTTGCCAAGAAAGTGGACGCGAGTTCAGTCAGCGTCCCCAAGCTGGCTATGGACCTGCAGCCCGGCACGTACAAGTATCAGGCCAAGATCGAGGCCGGCGGACAGCAGATCGCGCTTACCATCTCAACTACTATCGCAGAGGACGCCGGCGCCTGGACTGCCACAGACGTGATGGACACACCCAATGGAGCGGTGACCCAAGTATCAATGCTTGAAAAAGGAACGTTGATCGCGCGCAAACTCACCCTGAAACAGGGACCGGTAACGGTCGACCTCAACTTCAGTGGCGATAAGGCTTCCGGCAACATGAACATGAACGGACAGGACCGGCCCATCTCAGTCGACCTGGGTGGACCACTGTTCGCTGATGCTGCCGGCGCGAAACAGTCTATCTCGTGCCTGCCCTTGGCCGAGGGGTATAGCACCACGTTCCGGAACTTTGACGTCCAAAAACAGAAAGTGAAGCTGATGCAGCTAAAGGTTTCCGGCGTCGACAGCGTCAGCGTGCCTGCCGGTACTTTTGAAGCGTACAAAGTAGAAATCTCTTCCGCCGACGGCGGCGCTGACAAGGAAACGCTTTGGGTGGCCCGGGATTCTCACAAAGCTGTCAAGGAAACTGCAGTGATTGCGTCCATGGGCGGAGCCGTGTTGACACAGGAGCTGGTACCGTAAGGATCGCCGCTCCAATGCGTTTGCCACGGGTGGCTGCTGAAAATGGGGGCCCCGGGCGGAGTCGAACCGCCGACCAACGGTTTAGGAAACCGCTGCTCTATCCAACTGAGCTACGGGGCCGTGCGAGTACGCCCATTATCTCATGGCAATTTGAGGGAGTGATCTGTCAAACAGCATGGTTCTGAAGCATACTACGCGTCCTTCGGCTCGAAACCGACTGAGAGATCCTGCACCGGTTTGCCCGAGGCGCGGCAAATGATTTACTCTCGCCGCAGTCGATCATGAATCCAACCAACGCCAACTCTAACAATGCAATGAAGGGCTTTTCGCACGCGATGCGCCGGGAAATCTACGAACAGCCCCAGGCCATCGCGAAAACCGTCGATCTGCACTTGAAAAACGACATTCTTTTCCCCGGCGCGCTGCATGCTATTGAGAGCGCTCTGCTCACCTTCGAGAAGCTGATCATCGCCGCCAGCGGGTCGAGCCGCCACGCGGGCCTGGCAGGCGAAATCATGATCGAAGATCTTTCCGGCGTCGCCGTGGACGTGGAGTACGCCAGCGAATATTGCTATCGCTCCACCCACGCCGCCGTGGATCCCATCGTGATGGTGGTCACGCAATCCGGCGAAACTGCCGATACCATTGCCGCGCAACGCGAAGCGCTCACCCGTGGCGTCAAGACCATCGCGGTCTCTAATGTGGCTGAGGCCACCATTCCCCGTGAAGCCAGCGCAGCCCTGATCACGGGGGCTGGTCCGGAACTCGCCGTGCCCGCAACCAAGAGCTTCACTACTCAGGTAACCGTTCTCTATCTGATGGCATTATTCCTGGCGCGCAAGCGAGGCCGCATGACCTCGGAGGTCACGCGGTCTTATCTGCTGCGGCTCTTGCAACTTCCCGACGCCATCGAAAATAATCTTCGCGTCTGGGACGATCTCGCCGAGGAATTCGCGCAGAAGCAGTTTCATGCGGAAAAGTTTTTGTACCTGGGACGTGGTGTACACTACGCGATTGCGCGCGAGGGCGCGCTCAAGCTCAAGGAAACCTCCTACGCGCATGCGGAAGGCTATCCCGCCGGAGAACTGAAACACGGACCGAATGCACTGGTCGACGAAAAACTTCCAGTGGTGGTGCTGGCGACCTGCGACCACCACGATCCGGACTCCGTCTTGCGCTACCGCCGCACCCTCGATGTCATGAAGGAAGTTAGATCAAGGCGCGGCCGCCTGGTGGCGGTCGCGACTGAGGCTGATCACGAGATTACCAGCATCGCCGACGATGTATTCTTTGTTCCCGCCGCGCCCGAACTGCTGCTGCCCATCGTTGAAGTGATTCCGCTGCAACTGTTCGCCTATCACGTGGCGACGAAAAAGGGCTACAACGTGGACCGCCCGCGAAATCTGGTGAAGGCGGTCGTCACCGAGTGAATTCAAAGCTTTTCACCACAGAGACACAGAGACACGGAGAAAACAAGTCAAGAACTGAACAATTGGAAATCCGGAAGATTTTTCTCTGTGCCTCTGCGCCTCCGTGGATTTTAGCGGACTTCATAACACGACCACGAGTTCATGCCTAACACCAGCCCTTCTCATATCGATCTGCAGACAACCGCAAAAGAAATCATGCGGCAACACGGATTCGAACCCGACTTCCTGCCCGCCGTTGAGCAGCAACTGGCAGCCTTGCGAGCTCAGCCGCCGGCAATCGCTGCCGGAGGCAACATACGCGACCTGCGGGATCTCTTATGGTCGTCGATCGACAACGACACCTCCCGCGATCTGGATCAGATCGAAGTTGCAGAGCAGTTGCCGAATGGCGATGTAAAGATTCTGGTCGGCATTGCCGATGTGGACGCCTTCGTTCCCAAGCAAAGCGCAATCGATCAACATGCCTCTCGCGAAACCACAACCGTGTATGCTGGAATCCGAATCTTCCCCATGCTGCCGGAAGAGCTTTCCACGGGTCAGACTTCCCTGCTGGAAAATCAGGACCGGTTGAGCGTCGTCATAGAATTCGTGGTGGACGCCGGCGGCCACGTAACTTCCAGCAACGTTTATCGAGCAGTGGTTCGGAACCGAACGCAACTCCAGTACAACTCATTGGGAGCCTGGCTGGAAGGCAGGGCGGCAGCCCCGGCCAAGGTAGCCGCTTCTGCCGACCTTCAGGCGCAACTCCACTGGCAGGACGAAGTGGCGCAGAAGCTGAAAAACCATCGGCAAGAGAATGGAGCGCTCAGCCTCCAGACCGACGAAATTCTCCCGCTGCTGCAAAATGACCAGGTGGTCGACGTTGTACAGCAGCAGAAAAACCACGCCACCGAGTTGATTGAAGACTTCATGATTGCGGCCAACGGCGTGGTAGCACGAATGCTCGAGAAAGTTTCGTCCTTGCGCCGCATCGTAAAGCAACCCGAGCGCTGGGACCGCATCGTTCAGCTGGCGGCGGCCTACGGCGAGAAACTTCCAACGAACCCTGACTCCAAGGCACTCAACGATTTTCTGGTGAAGCGTAAGGCCGCCGACCCCGATCATTTTGCCGACCTTTCGCTCGCCGTCATCAAATTGATCGGCCCCGGAGAATACGTTCTCGAGCGACCCGGCGATCCCTCACCCGGACACTTCGGCCTTGCGGTTCAGGATTACACCCACTCCACCGCCCCCAACCGCCGCTTTCCTGACATCGTGACCCAGAGGCTAATTAAGGCCATGCTCGCGGCAAAGCCAAATCCTTACTCGGATGACGAACTCACGGCGATTGCCGACAACTGCACCCAGAAAGAAGACGCGGCGCGAAAGGTAGAACGGGAAATGTCCAAGCGCCTTGCTGCCGTCGCCATGCAGCACCAAATCGGCGCCATCTTCGATGCCATAGTTACCGGGGCAACTCCACACGGAACGTTCGTGCGGGTGCTGCAACCCCACATCGAAGGATTGCTTGCGCAAGGAGCTCAAGGAGCCGATGTAGGAGACAAGCTCCGCGTCAAACTGATTCGCACCGACATCCAGCACGGCTACATCGACTTCGCTCGCGTTTAGTCATCACAGCTGCTTGCGCTCTCCTTCCGCTACGGTCATCACGCAAGCCAATACCCGCCAGGAACCCCGCACACTATCCTTAGCTAGGCAGGTGGTGCGGAACAAAGGCGGGATTCTGTTTGCTCGGGTGGCGCAAACTCGTTTGCGGCGTGATGATCGTCATTGTCCCTGGATCGCTGGTCGCCCAGGGCACTGACCGTGCCCTGCTCCACAGCGATGGAGGAACCTGGCTGAATGGCAATCCGGCACCTGAATCCTCCGCAATTTTCCCGGACGCCCTGATACAAACCCCGAAGGACCACAGCGCGAGACTCGATGCGGACGGGTCCACCGTCACCGTGCAACCCGACACCATTGTGCAATTCGAGGGCGACGAACTCGTCCTCGACCATGGCGGCCTGCAACTAAACACGGCGCGGCAAATGAGAGTGCGCGTGAACTGCATCACCATCATTCCCGTAACGGCAGAGTGGACTCAGTACGATGTGAGTGATGTTGATGGCAAGGTAAAAGTGGTCGCTTATAAGAATGACGTCAAAATTCACTCCAAGAATGGAGTCGCGCGGAAAGCAAAACAGGGGGAGTGGTCTGACACCATCGTACGAGAAGGTGAGCAGGCCACTCGAGACGAACGATGCGGGGCGCTGATCAAGCCTGCAGATGGAATAGACGCAAACGGAGCGATACTGAACAGCCTGTCGGCCAAGATGGCCGGAGTCGTGCTGGTCGGCGTCCTCGCATGCTTGGGCCTATGTCACGGGGACGATCCCATCAGCCCTGCCAAACCCTAAACTCATCAGGGCCGATTGTTCTCTAGCTGGTGCTGTGCAGGCGATCGATGTCGGCGTTGGTATAGATGTGAGTCGCGTGCCCGGTGTGCGCTTTCTCGTACGCTGCGGCTTCCACCAGCGTGACCCCGTAGCCGCGATCGTGCAACGCCTGCGCCGTGGTCATCTCCCAAACCCCAGCCTCCACAATGCTCGGTGGAATTCCGCTGAGTGACGAGGATCCACCCGAGGCTTCGGGAAAACTGATCTCGATCACGCTCACCCGAGGCGCGCCGTAGTAGATGGAAAAGAAATCCACCTTGGGTAGCGCGTCCGGCTGGAACAGTGAGGCGCCCCGATTTTCCGCGCCGGCGCTGAGGCCTTCGGTAGCGTTGCTGGCGCCCACTTCAAGCGCCGGTCCAGACAAGGATAGAGAGGGCGTGGAAATAGAACGCGCGAAAAACGGCGATCCCTGACTCAATAGATACTGGGGGCCGGTAGCAAAGTTTGTGTCCTGGGCAAAGGATACTCCCAGAGCCGATAGCACGAGGAGCGTGCAACCAACGCAGACGCGCATAATCCCCTCCACAATTGCAGCAAGCAGTCCGGTCGATTATGCAGCAAAGGCATCGCGTGTGGCCAGAGTCGATGGACTCTACTTGCCGCTTCCGACACGGGTTTCGGTGTTACCAGCAGAACACCCGGACCCCAGACGGCCTCCCGTGCGCAACAGATACAACATGTAGAAAACGATAATGAGATTGCCCAGAAACACCGCGGAGCGCAGCACCGTGATGCCACGCATAAGTCCCCGGATCTCAAGCGGGAGAAACAAAGTTCCGGACACGAAGGCAACCCATTCCGCCCACGTACGCTGCTTCCACAGTCCGTACGCCTCCGCAAAGCGCAAGGCGGAATAGGTAAATGCCAGTTGCGCGGCCATCCACAGACGGGAATCGGTCAGGCGGTCGGCAAAATCGAGAAAAAGCTGCGCCCAATGCCGGTCGGTATTGATGTGCAACAGCGCCAACAGGCTCTCGGCAATCACCCATGCATCTTTGTGGACGAGCAGGAGGGCGCTCAGGCCAATCAGCAAAACAAGAATGCCTTTGGCAAATTCGAAGGTGGCAACCACCCGCAGCAGATCTCTCCGCGCGGGATGGAACACGATTTTCCTGGCAGGCGAGAGCATGCAGCGGTGCAACCAGCGGTCAGAATATCACGGCCACATCGCTCACACTTTCCGCAGCGACGCCTTCCCGACGGCTCTCACCTCTTTTGCGTGCGCACTGCGGCGCGTAGTTCGCTTACGATTTCCCGGGAAGCCTTAATCGCCGCCGCATGCTGATTTACATTGAAGGAGATGGCCCCCACGCGCGCGTGCCCGCCGCCGCCGTAGCGTTCACAAATCTTGGCCAAATTGACCGCCGGCTCTACCGGGGCCCAGGGGTTCGATCCCACCGAAACCTTCACGCGGAAGCTGCTCTTGCTCAGCCCTACGCTATAGATCGATTCGGGATGCAGAAAGTAGGGAACGAATTTGTTGTAACCCTCGAGATCTTGATCGGTGATGTCGAAAAAAATTGTCCCGTCTTTGCACTCTGCACGCTGCCTAAGTATCTCGATAGAGATTTCGTGGCGCCTCAACAACGGGGGCAAGAGAGGAGCCACAAAAGGCTCTTCCAGAATTGCGGCCAAGGGTTTGACTGCCAGCAGAGGAATCAGGTTTGGGACAAATCCCTGATCCGGCGCGGATTCGATGACCATGGTCAGCTTCATGGCGGGGGCTTGCATTTCCACCGCCGTATTCGCATCCGCGTACAGAGCGCCGTCAATCACGTCGGCCCACTGCACCAGATCAGCCACGGGAGCGGGATCGAATCCAAAACGCTGCTGCGCGATCATCGCAATGAAACCGGTGCACGACTTGAAGGCCGGATCGTAGAACTTCTTGTTACTCTGGTCCCGCTCAAAATGCGCGGCGTCGGCAGTGGAGAGAAACGCACTCTCATGGTGGTCGAACCACCAGGTGATCCTGGGCGAACTGGAGTACTTGAAGTCGACGATGGCATTTTCATCACCATCGAAATGGGATTCGTCAAACAGCGCTCCAGCGCGATGCAGCAGGCCGGAAAAAACAAAGTCCGCATCGCCGCGGATGCGATCGCGGTAAAAACGGGAGAAGAGCGCAGCGGAGCAGGCTCCGTCAAAGCACTTGTCGTGGTAAAAGACTCGGACTTTCAATCGATTCCCCAGTTTGCCCAGAATTCCCGCACCCCGCGGGTCGCACCCGGTGCTTTTCGGAGAGCAGGTAAAAGCTAATAGGATTGCCAGCTTAGAGGAAGAAAGTCAAGAGCGACGCGCCGAATTCATTTCCGACGCGCGTGCGCCTTACCGACCGCGGCTAGCCTTGCTCCAACCCAGGTTCGAACGGTTTCGCTTCTCCGCCGACCTCAGGGCCTATCCAGCCTGTTTCTCCGCCAGATCGCCGATCACCGGCAGCTTGAACATCAGTCCCTGGTTTGCCTTCAGCAGCAGGATGATCCAGATCACCAGACCTGCCAACCCGACCAGCGGCCAAATCAGAATCGTAAGAAATCCGAGGAACGGGATGTGAGCCACTATGTTCAGCACGATCCACAGAGCAGTCCAGGCAACGCCAAAAAAAATGGACTGGAACGAGTGAAATCGTACGAACCGGCTCTTGTTGTAGGGCTCCACTACAAGAAAAACGATGGCCGGGATGATGGTCACATAAGCCAGCATTCCCGCCACGTTATCCGCGAGCCCCGTGCCCGTGCCGGCGGGTGCGACTACGACTGCGGGCCGGCCGCTGCTGCAGGCCGCGCATGTGGTCGCGCCATCGGCAATCTGAGCGCCACACTGGTTACAAAACGCCATTGGAGTTTCCCCCGTTTCTTGCTTCAACATCTCTGATTTTACGCAGTCGAACGAGTTCGGACCCGAGCGACGTTGCGGAAAGGTACCAGAAAGCGGAATCCGAATCAATCGGCGATTCAAGCTAACATTTCCGGGCTCAGCCCGAAATAGTTTGCCGTTCCGCAAACTCACCCACGAAAGGGAGCTTGAACATCTCGCCCTGCAGGGCTTTTACAATGAGCACTGCCCAGACTACGAAAAAAGCCAACCCGGCAAGCACGGAAACCAGCAGTATGAAGAGGCGACCGAGCAGCGGAATGAAAAACAGCACGAAGCCCGCAACCCGCAGCCCCGCACCAATCACCACAGCGGCCAGGCACAACCCGAGGCACTGGAAAGAATGGAAACGCACGAAGAGATTTTTTTTATAAGGCTCCACGAGAAGAAAAACAATCGCCGGGACGATGCAATAAGCCAGTGCGCCCGCAATCGTCTCAGGCAGCGCTCCCACGGTTCCTCGAACGCGAACCACCGGGCGCATGGCCTGTCCACAGCCAGGACAGAAAGCGGCAGTGTCGGGCATGGAGGCCGCACATTGGGGGCAGGAGATGGACATGAATCAGCGCAACCGCTGCCGCGCACCTTATCAGAGTGTGGTGCGGCAAGGCAAACTGCGCTGTGCAACCCGGGTTGTCTCCGGCTCCAATTCCGTCTTAGCTTGTAGCAGCTCCAGATTCGCGGGGAATAGTTGCAGTCCTCGATCGATAGTGTCTTCGGCCGCCTTCCACTGCTTCATCTGAGCGCGAATGCTGGCCGCGCGCAGAATGGTGGTGGGATTCCGGTACCCCATGGCCAGACGCTCCGCGGCTTCGGCGGCCTGCGGCATCATGTTCATCAGAAGGTAGGCCTTGATCATACGGTCGTGCATCTCGATTACGTCAGGACTAGCCCTCAGCGCCCTGATAAGCCGGGCGAGACCATTCTTCTTCATTCCCAGCCGAACCTCGGTCAAGCCTAACTTGCTGGCTATCCGCGTGTCCTCTGAAAGGATGCCCAGCGCGCGAATGTAAGCGGATCGGGCTTCTTTCAAACGCCCCAAATTATAGAGTGCATCTCCGCAAATATGTTCTTTCGCTCCGGCCGATCTTCCCTTCATCTCGACTCTGGAGAGTAGTTCAAGAGCCTCGGCGTTGGAGCCGATGTCGATGTAGAGATTGGCCAGCGAAAGGGAGGGAACGGAAGAGTAACCCGGGTTGAGGGCCAAGGCTTTCTTGAAACACTCAATCCCGGCAGCGTAGTTCTTAAACTGCTCGTATTCCTGCAGCCCGAGCTCCACCCAGGCTTCCGGATCGTTGGGTGCATCTTTAACTTTGAGCCGGCCCAGTTTTCGGTAAAACTCGTTTTTGGACTGGAGCTCAGCGGGAGAACAGAGATGGCCGAAATGATGGATGATGAGACTCGAGGATCGCAGCTCCAGACCCAGCGCATGGATCCGCGGTTCCACATGTTCATGCACTCTGCCGACGTAATATATTTCAGGATGGCGGCGGAACAGGCGGCAGATCGCGAAGTCCGCATAAGCCCGAGCCCGGTCGGCTCTTGGCATGGTGGAATCGTTCGCCTTGATGGATGGCGCATGTCCGCCCGAGCCAAACCTGACGGGAATATGGTTTCTCAGGGTAACCAGATAGCCGCTAACCGTAGCATCGTTTAGCAGGGGTGGAATTTGATCGCGCGCCTGTGGATCGAGATCTTCGTCATCGTCCATTACCAGGACCCAGTCGGTTGTCAGAGCCTTCACGACGGCGTTGCGAGCCTGGGCAAAATGGTCCCCCCAAGGGAAGTCGAATACTTCGGCCCCTAAATCGCGCGCCAACTGGGGGCTCCCGTCTGTCGATCCCGTGTCGGCTATAATGATCTGGTTCGCGACTCCGGCAACGCTGGCAAGGCAGTCTCGCAGCGTGGTTGCCCCGTTCTTCACGATCATCGCCAAGCCAAGGGAAGGCATTGGGGCTTTCAGTCTCCGGAATTACGCCCGTCGGAAAGCATGTCACATACTAGGATCGGCTTGCCGGCCAGATGGTTTAGTGGGTAGCCATATTTAGGTTACCCTAGTGTCCCATTCGAACGAGAACGCCTCTCAGGAACACAGCATTTCGTGTCTCAAGCTGGGCCGCAACTGTTCAGCCGCGAAGTCCGCTATAATCTTCGACTAACCCATGGATTTCGATCAGCTCATTACATTTCTCGAGGTTGCCCGTCAACGCAGCTTCTCTCGTGCCGGAGAGAAGGTTTTCCGCTCCCAGTCAGCGGTCAGCGCGCAGATCCGCCAACTCGAGCAGGAGTACGGGGACCGCCTGTTGGATCGGTCGGGCAAAACCGTCAAGCTCACTCCGGCCGGTCAAATCTTCTACGAATATGCTTTGCGCTTGAAGAGTCTGCGGGACGAATCGCTGGTGGCCGTCGCTGACCACGGTCAGACCCCCCGTGGCACACTCATGGTTGGCGCCAATGAAGCCACTTGCCTGTACGTTTTGCCCGAGGTCTTTGCCGAATACTGCCACCGCTATCCCGACGTGCAAATCAGCATCTATCGCAACTTCACTTACAAGATTGTCGAGAAACTGGAAAATGGCTCTCTGGATGTGGGCATCCTCAGCCTGCCGGTGCAGTCTCCCAGCCTGAAGATTCAGCCCATCTTCCGCGACCGGCTGATGCTCATGGTGAGCCCGCAGAACCCGCTGGCTAAGCTGAAATCGGCGCCCGTCAGCGAACTCGTGAAGTACCCTCTGCTTCTGCCCAAGACCGGCCACACGCGCCGGTTGCTGGATAAACTTTTCCGCGAGTACAACACCGAACTCAAAGTCCGAATGGAATTACCCAGCATCGGGATGATCAAGAGTTTCGTCGCAGCAGATCTAGGGGTTTCGCTCATCAGCGCATCCTTTGCGCGAGATGAAGTGGCTACGGGCCGCGTAAAACTGATTGAACTGGAAGGTGCCGAACTCTGGCGCGAACTCGGCCTCGCCTACCGTCGCGATCGCACTCTCTCCGTCGCCAACAAGGCGTTCATTACCGTTTCGCGGCAACTCTCAAGCTACGTTAAGAAGACGGAAGTCCAGGCGCACTCATAACATTCTTCCTAGCAGGCTGCTGATAAACTCCGGCTGCGACTCTGTTTTGAAGCGTGCTAAGCATCCGCACCCGACGGATTGATCGGCGGCTGGGGCTGAATAATGTGCAGTCCGCACTCGGTCTTCGAAGACCCGGCCCACCGCCCTGCCCGCGGGTCTTCTCCCGGATGCACGGCCCGTGTGCAGTGCGTGCAACCGATGCTGGGATAATCCTGGTCGTGCAGCGCGTTGTAGGGCACGTCATGCTCGCGGATGTATCGCCATATCTGCTTCGAGGTCCAGTCGGCGACCGGATTGATCTTCACCAGTCCAAATTTTTCGTCCCACTCGATTTTTCCGGCGCTCGCGCGCGCCGCCGTCTGATCACGCCGGATGCTCGTGATCCACGCTTGCAACTCGCCCAGCTTGCGCCGCAGCGGCTCAACCTTACGCAGATTGCAGCATTGATCGGAGTTCCGTTGCCACAGCGCCGCACCATGAACTCGCTCCTGCTCCTCTGGCGAGGCCAGCGGAAGAACTCTTTCAATCACGATTCCATACTTCTCTTCCACTTGGTCCATCAAGGTATACGTCTCGGGAAACAGAAATTCGGTATCCAGCGTGAACAGGCGAAAATTCTGGCGCACCCGCGAAGCAATGTCGATGAGGACCATGCCTTCAGCACCGAATGCTGAGGAGATCGCCACGCCCTCTCCAAAGGTCTCGAATGCCCATTCGAGAACCCGCTCGGGGCTCCATGATTCCGCGGCAATCTGCAGTTTTCTAACTTCTTCTTTCATGCCAAAGGCTCCTCATCTGCTTTCAAACTCTCAACCGCCAAAGCAGCACTTCGCGCTAAGGCGGTTGCCAATCCAGCTTCCAGCTCGGGGAGGCTAGCCGCTTCCTCGACTGACCCACGATCGGCAAATCTCACTACGTCGCCGACAACCAGCAGGGTTGGAGACGCGAGCTCCGGCGCCCGCTCGAGGTCCGAAACCGTCGTACGGTATATCCGCTGCTGGGGAGTTGTCGCCCGTGAAATAATCGCGCAAGGAGTTTCTCCCGCGAATCCGGCGCCCGTGAGCCTGCTGGAAATCTCGTCATAGTTGTGCCCCGGCATGTAGACAACCAGCGTCGATTCGGTTCCAGCAAAGCTGCTCCAGTCCGCATCGGAACTCACGGACGCGCGATGACCGGCCGTTAGAACGAGGGTGGAGGAGCTTTTGCGATGCGTCAGCGGAATTCCGGCCGCTGCCGCGGCTCCCAGGGCCGACGTGACGCCGGGAACAATCTCGTATTCGATGTTTGATCGTCGCAGCTCTTCAATCTCTTCCCCCGCCCGTCCAAAGATCAGCGGGTCTCCGCTCTTCAGCCGCACTACCTGCAATCCCGCAGCAGCCCGCGACACCAGCAGAAAATTGATCTCCTCCTGCCGCATGGTCTTGCTTCCACAACGTTTACCCACGTTCTGCACTTGAGTAGTTAGCGGAATCAGTTTCAAAATCTCGGGCGTGACCAAGTCGTCGTGAAACACCACGTCGGCCGTTCGCAACAGCCGCAGTGCCTTCACCGTAAGCAACTCCGGATCACCCGGCCCCGCGCCCACCAGATACACCTTGCCCTTCATGCCGTTACCCTCCTGTCGTTCGCGGTAACTCTTTTCGCCGACTCTTCCGCCAATGCCGCCTTCAGAGCCTCGCGGCTCGCCAGCGAAAGCAACAACTCGCGCTTGCGTTGCGGGTCAAGAGCGCTGGCCAGCACAAGCTTTCGCGTTTCACCCAGCTCCGCGACCCATCGCGCGTATCCCGGACTAAACTGCCGTTCCAGCTGTTTTCGAAGCTTTTGCGATAGAGCCGGACTCTGTCCGTTCGTAGAAATTGCAATCTGAAGATCGCCCCGCCGCACAACCGCGGGATAGTAAAAGTCGCAATACTCCGGGTCATCCACCGCGTTGCACAAAACTCCACGCCGCTGCGCTTCGCGATAAATCGATCCGTTGAGGGCGCGCGACGCCGTGGCGATCACGGCCAGAAATGTTCCTTCGAGGTCTCCGTCGTCAAAAGCGCGGAGTTCGAGCGTAATCTTTGCCGTGCTCGCCCACTCGTGCACCGCCTCGCTCGCTTCCAGCGCAATCACATGAACGCGGGCACCCGTGTCGATGAGCCCACCGATCTTGGGTTCGCCAACCTTGCCGGCGCCGACTACAAGGCACCTTTTGCCTTCCAGTTTCAGAAACATGGGAAACAAGCTGCTCATCGCATTAACCTTCCACTCCACTCGGCACCCGTCCCTCAGGCAGATCGCGTGCGACTGCTTCCACGAATTCTCCTGCCAGGAAGTTGCGCAGGTCCGTGTCGCTGTGACGGGCAAAAAAGCGCCGTAGATTCTCACCCGGCGTGCCATCCGCGAGGTACCTGCGCAGAAGTCGTTCGATGGCGTCCGGGACCTCAGTCGCGACGCAGCGATATCCCACTGGCCTCGCGATGCCCTGATGCAGACCAAGCGCCCCGCCCAGACAAAAGTAATAGGCATCCACCATCGATCCGTTGACCTTCAGCTTCTTGCCCTCGATTCCGATGTCGGCAATCCAATGTTGTCCGCAACTGTTCGGGCAGCCGGTGACGTGCAGCTTCAGGTGCTGATCAAAACCGGGCAAGCGCTCTTCCAATTCCTCCACCAGCCAGCGGGAGAAGCTCTTCGTCTCCGTGATAGCCAGCTTGCAAAACTCCGTGCCACTGCACGCGATGGCTCCTCGCCAAAACGGAGACCCGCTGACCGGCAACCCAATTTCGCCTAACTCCCTGGCCAACTCATCCGCCTGCAGTTGGGGCACATTGACGATCAGCAGGTTCTGCATGTTCGTGGTGCGCAATTCGCCGCTGGCAAATCGGTCAGCCAGATTGGCCGCTGCCTCCATTTGTTCGGGCGTGATCCTGCCTCGCAAAACCGTTGCTCCCACATAGCAGAGACCCGCCTGCTTCTGCGCATGGATGCCGATGTGATCGCGGTAGACATCTGCCGGCGCCTGCTCGGGCACGGCAGGATCGAGTTGAAATCCGATTCGCCGCTCCAGTTCTTCTTGAAAATCCTGTGCCGTCCAGCCGTGCCGCAGGAAAAGAAACTTCAGCCGCGCCCGCTCGCGATGTTCGCGCAGTTGATCGGAATCACGAAACAGCTCAGCCACGCCCTTGATCACCGGTATCACCTGGTTCCAGCGCACAAAAGCATTCAGCGGCGCGCCCAGATAAGGCTCGGTCGAGAGTCCGCCGCCCACGCGCAATCCAAAGCCGATCTCGGATTTTCCTTGAACTACACGCTCGGTTGCAGTCAGCCCGACGTCGTTGATCTCCGGGTACGGGCACCAGACGCGGCATCCTGTGATGGAAATCTTGAACTTGCGCGGCAGGTTGTAGAACTCGGCATTCCCCGCCAGCATGCGATCGGCTTCCAGTGCGAGTGACGATGCATCGAAGATCTCGTCCGCGTCCACGCCAGCCACAGGGCAACCTGTAATGTTGCGAGTCACGTCACCGCAAGCACCGATCACGTTCAGGTCGACGCGCCAGAGTTGCTCCAGGACTTCCGGCAGGTCTTCGATCGTGATCCAGTGCAACTGAATGTTTTGCCGCACTGTGAGATCGGCGCTCCCGCGCGCATAGAGGCGACTGAGCCTGGCAATGGCTCGCATCTGGTCGGATCGCAACAGGCCGTTGGGAATTCGAATCCGCAACATGAAGAACGGCAACGCCACTCCCTGGCCGTCCTTGCCGCCAACCACTCCCGCCCCGTCGCCCTGCGTATAGACTCCCCACCATCGAAAATACGTCCCAATCCACTCCACGGGAATCGAGGCGAAACCTTCCCGCGCAAAACGGCGAATCTCCGCCAGACCCTCCCAGGGATTCATAGCCCGCTTCAACCGTTCGACCTTCTGTGCTTTAGTCTCTTTGACCGTATTTGACATAACTTGATTTGCCGTCGAACTGATTTGGCCCCAAAAAGCGAAAACCCACCGCCAGAGGCTTTCTGGCGGTGGGTGATAAGTGCTGATGATGCTTATGAAATTTCTAAGTCAGCAGCCCTCCCGCGCCAGAACACACGCATGCACAACAACAACATGCACACATACAGATCTGGCGAAGATTGCTAACATTGGTCATGCTAGTGAGCATGATAGGCTGCCCTGACGAACGCGTCAAGTTACCACCAGCTTCCTTTAATGAATAATTTCGATCCAAGGCATCAGACTTTCCGGATCACTCACTCAAAACTGCAAAAATGCTCTTACCCCGGGCTTCGCGCTCAGGCGGCTTTAATGCCTTGCCCCTTTACCCTTTGAAGAACCGTGGCCGGAAGCTGCAGCACGCGAATCCTCGAGTTATTCTTCGTTTTCACGCGAACCGCAATGCCATCGGCTTCTGGGAACGGATCGGAAAGCACTTCGAACTCCTCCCCGTAAAGCCGGATCAGTCCGGAGGTGGCATAGCCAAGATGCTTAACTTGAGCGCACATTTCAGAAACGGAGGGAGATTCAAGAGTGCGACCGATCATGATGTTCCCATTATAGTCCTCGGCGGGCCGGGCGTCCCTACGCGGCTGCCGAGGCCAGCCGGGCTTCAATCTGATGCCGCTCAATGTTCTCTACACCGAGAAAGATGTGGCCCAATTGCTTTGCCGTAGTATTCTCGCCGAGGAATAAGCTTCTCGATTCTCCACTCCCGAAAGGACCACCGTGGCCCACGACGAAAAGTCCGGTTACAACCGCTTCCTCCTACTGGTAGCAGGACTGGGCGGCTTGTTGTACGGGGTGGATGTCGGCATCATTGCTGGCGCTCTGCCGTACCTCGAGGCCACTTCCGGTTTGAATGCGGGACAGCTTTCGAACGTGGTCGCAGCCGTGCTCCTCGGCAGCGTCATCTCCACTCTGTTTGCCGGCGCACTGGCAGACTGGATGGGGCGCAAGCTCCTGATGACCCTCAGCGGTGTCATGTTTGTCGTCAGCATTCCAGTGATTGCGCTTTCACATGGTTATGAACCTCTGATTCTTGGCCGCCTTTTTCAAGGCATCAGCGCCGGCTTGATCGGTGTAGTCATCCCGCTATATCTGGCGGAGTCTCTGGCGGCATCGAATCGCGGCAGAGGCACCGGCATATTCCAGTGGCTGCTGACTCTCGGGATCACCACCGCCGCCATGGTCGGCATGTATTTCAGCATTCGTGTCGAAGAGGTGGCCAAACTCGGCGACCCCACCCGGCTCATCGCCTTCAAAGACACGGCTTGGCGCAGCATCTTCTGGGTTTCGCTCCCCCCTGGCCTCCTGTTCGTGATCGGCAGCCTCATGGTGTCAGAGTCCCCGCGCTGGCTGTTTCGCCGCGGCAAACGCGACGCCGCCCATGCCGCGCTCCTTCGTTCTCGCAGCAACCAGCAAGCGGATCTCGAACTCGCGGAAATGGAACAAGCCGATGCCGCCGAGAAGGCAATTAGCTCAACCGGAACCAAAATAAGAGAATCGCTTTTGCACCGAAAATACGTGATCCCGTTCGTCCTCGCCTGCGTAATTCTCGCGTGCAACCAAGCCACCGGCATCAACTCCATCATTGGCTATAACACCAACATCCTTCTGCAGAGCGGCCTTTCCGATGTTCAGGCCCATTGGGGCTACGTTATCTTCACCATCGTGAACTTCCTGACGACAATCGGCGGCGTCATGCTGGTCGATCGCAAGGGACGAAAGTTCCTGCTGTCGCTGGGAACCGCCGGAATTATTCTGTCGCTCGTTTGCACAGCCCTGCTCTTCCGCCAATCGGAACGCTTGCGCGTGGATTCCAGAGCTCCGGTTCAGTCCATGGTCACGTCCGACCAGAAAGTTACACTCACCTACGACCAGGAACTGGCCGGAAAGCTGCTGAACTCAGCCGGAGACACTGCACAGCGCATCAGCAGCCGCCCCACTTCCTTGGTCGTCATCTATTCCTATGGAGATTTCCGCGCCGCCACCAAGGCCGCTCGATCCGACGACACCGCCGCGATTCCAATCCAAATCACGCGCGAAAGCTGCGTACCCCCCAACAAAGTGGTGGCGTTCTTCTCCAATCCCTTCGGCGATCTCGACGCCGCGCGCCAGGCTCCGCTGAGAATTGATAATGCCCTGATCACTCCTTTGCCCAGCCAGCGCAGCGGATGGAAAGTCGCCATCACTCTTTTCGTATTCATGGCCTTCTATGCTGTGGGTCCCGGCGTATGCGTATGGTTGGCGCTCTCCGAGTTGATGCCCACCCGCATTCGCTCCAACGGCATGAGCATTGCCCTGCTGCTCAACCAGGCGGTATCCACCGGCATCGCTGCCACGTTTCTGCCGACGGTCGGCAAATATGGTTACTCGACCATGTTTTTTGGCTTTGCGGCGTGCACTGTTATCTACTTCATAACCGCTGCATTTTTCCTTCCGGAGACAAAAGGGAAAACATTGGAAGAGATCGAAGCGCATTTTGAGGGCACTGGACAAAAGCGTGGCCTTGCCACTGCCTGAAACCGCGCCCGTCTTGCCCTGCGGATCCTGCTGTGCGGAGTCAACGCTCCGCGCTGCAATCACCCTTCGGATTCCAGATGTCACTTTCGTGGTAGCGGATGGCACTTGAGTGCCATTTACCAAATCTAGGCATTGCCCTATGCTCCTAATTGAGCAGCACTTGGGGGAGGGCTGATCAACATACGTCCCGTGACTCAAACCGAGTCTGGGGCGTTTTGTTTTGCGCCCAACATTGACAACCACCCCGATTCTCCCTGACCATCTCCCATAGAAGCCTCAGCTGCCCATAGCCAGCATCCAAGAACTTATGAAACAGCGGATCTCCACCCTCGCTGCCGGCGTTGTCTTTCTTGCCACATTCGGCGTCTGTCGTTTCGCCTTCGCTGACGCGCAGCGCGGAACCCTAGTGCACGAAGAAACCATCCGCATCAGTCCAAGCCCGGATGCGGCCAGGTTAGGCGAGGCTGAGCGCGGGCACGAGTTGATCGTCCTCGATACCACCCGCGATTGGGTTCACGTGGAAGCCATTCTAATCGCGCCCAGCCGCGAAGAAGGCGCAACCGACGAAGAAGCCGAAGGCAAGACCATTACCGGCTGGGTTCCCAGCAAAGGTTTCGTAAGCAGCACGACGCAAGACGGCGACCGCATCCTCTTCGGCGAAGCCGCGGACTCGGAGGATCAAGCCAGCAGCCGCCGCGGCCGTCGCGATGCCGCGCGGGATGCGATGCGACTTTATTACCGCGTGTACGATCTGATGCCCGCCTCGCCCCTCGCCGCCGAAGCGCTTTACCGCGCTGCCGATATCCGCTGGCAAATCGAGAGGTCCGACGTGATGACGCGGCCCTCGGCGCGCCAACGCGAAGCCTATATGCGCGGCCAGATGAAGGAAGAGTGGATGAAGCTGGTGATTAAGAAGTATCCCGGCACGAAGTGGGCGGACCTGGCAGCCTTCCGCCTGCTCGAGAACAAGCTCTGCGGCGAGTGGGAAGGCATAGCGAAGTGTCCGGACAAGGAGGCCGAGCTCTACGAGAACTATGCCAAGGAGCATCCGCAGTCTCCCGCCGCTCCGGAGGCTCTATATGACGCGGCCTCGCGCCGTGCGGCGCTCATCGAGATCTACAAAACCGAACCCAATCAGAAAAAAGCCGCCGAATCGAAAGAGCGTGCTCTGGCGCTGGCCCAGAAAGTGATCAGCCAGTACGGTCAAAGCGATTGGGCCTTGCGCACGCAGCGACTGATCTTCTACATTCAGCAGGGCATTCCAACCTACGGAAACACGGCGGACTGACTTTTGCCCATCTATCAAGCGGTAGTTCTTGCCATCATTCAGGGGCTGGCGGAGTTCATCCCGGTATCGAGCTCGGGACACCTCATTATTGTGCGGAGGCTGCTGGGCTGGAACGAGCTTTCCCCGGCCCATGAGCTCACATTCGACGTCGCGCTTCATTTCGGCACCTTGCTCTCGGTGCTGTTCTACTTCCGCCGCACGTGGTTTCAGATTATTCGAGCAGCACTGGGAGGGAAAATCGTGCGATTCTCCGAGGCCGGCGGCTCGGACGTGAACCTGACCCTCCAGGAGCGCAAGGACGAGCGAATGCTTCTGTGGTTTCTGGCTCTGGCGACGATTCCGGGAGCCATTGCGGGCAAACTGCTCGAGCATTCCGCCGAGGACTATTTCCGCGAACACATCGTGCTGATTGCGGCCGCGTTGATCGGAGTGGCGATTCTCATGTGGCTGGGAGAAAAGTTTGGCAAGCTAGAGAAACCGCTGACGCGCACTTCTTTCGTGGATGCGCTGATCATTGGTATAGCGCAGGCATTTGCCCTGATGCCGGGGGTTTCGCGATCCGGCTCAACCATTACGGCAGGCTTGTTTCGCAACATGACCCGAGAAGCCGCAGTTCGCTTCAGCTTCCTGCTTTCCACTCCGATCATCGCGGGTGCTGCTCTGTTGAAGGCGCACGAACTGCACAAAGAGGGCCTGCCCGTAGGGATGCACGCGCCGTTCCTGGTCGGCATTGTGGTTTCCGCGATTGTCGGGTACGCCACGATCGCATGGCTCATCCGCTACTTGCAGTCCAATAGCCTGCGTATGTTCATCGTCTACCGCATTGTGTTTGGCGTTATCGTGATCGCGCTGGCGTATATGTGGCATCTCCAGTAGGCACTCAGATGCTCGCCTACCCGGCATGATGCCGTTAGCATGATTACCTATCTGGCACGGCGAACCAACGGGAAGCCAACTGTACACTCCCGCCGAAATCCGGCATTGCCGCCGCGGCCGCTTCTTGGCATAATGATGAGGCTCTGGCCGGTTTGCGGCACCGGACTGTTTTGCGTGCGGTGTGAAAAACGGCCCACATGCGTTTTCTGGCAGGCATTTTTGTCCCCACGGGCAACCGGCGGCTGAATGAGCTGATTGGTTTCCTATTGTGCGTCTCTGCGCTCCTCCTCTTCCTCGCGCTGGCTTCCTATTCTCCGCTCGATCCTTCGCTGAATAGCGCCTCGGTGCTGACCGGAACCCACGCTGCCCGCAACTGGATCGGCGTGGTCGGAGCTCTCATCTCGGACCTGGCGCTGCAGTTCTTCGGCGTCGGCGCATTTCTGCTGCCGGTCTTTCCTTTCATGCTCGGGATCCGCTGGTTTGCTTCGCGGAAAATTCAATCTCCCATAGCGAAGAGTCTGGGCGGAATCTGGCTTGTCATGTTCCTGCCCGCGCTGTTGGCGCTTCTACCAGGCCATTGGCGCTGGATGAATGTGATTCCGATTGAAGGTTTGCTGGGAAGAGTCGTGGGCGATGTGCTGATCCACTACTTCAACGTCGCTGGCGCGTACATTGTGTGCGCCAGCGTGCTGGCGGTAGCGCTCTATCTCTCAACCGCGTTCTCGTTCTCCTCCATCCAGCTCTGGGCGCCGACACGGTTTGCCTTTGTTACGGCGCTATGGAACCGCTACCTCGACTGGCAGGAAGAGCGCGCCAAGCGGAGGCAGCAGAAGGAGCTGGACAATCGGCGGATTGCGAAGCCGATGGTAAAGACCCAGTTGATTCCGTCACGCCAGGCAGCTGCCGAGCCAACCGTGCAAGCCAGAGTTGCGCCTGAAGCGCGCCGTACCGGAATCGAACGCATGCTGGAGCCCGAAGTCCCGGAGGATTCGCCGGCGGCGACCGGCGGAATTCTGCCCGAGTCGTTGGCCGCAGTTGAAACGGCGGTTGACCCGGAAGTGACGCAGCGAGCCGACAGCGACCACAAGGCAAAGACCACGATGCCGCGAATCGCAGGCGGCTACAAGTTGCCCTCGAGCAGTTTGCTGCAACGTCCTGACGAGCAGCAGACCGTGGATGCCGACGAACTGAAACTGCTGGCGCAGGTGCTTACCGAAAAGTATGCCGAGTTTGAAGTGCACGGACAGATCACGCAGATCAATCCCGGTCCCGTGGTCACCACCTTCGAGTTCAAGCCGGATGCTGGAATCAAGTACAGCCGCATCACCAACCTCACCGATGACCTTTGCCTGGCGCTGAAGGCTGAGAGCATTTTGATCGAGCGCATGGCCGGGAAATCGACCGTAGGCATTCAGGTGCCGAACCGCGAGCGCGAGATCATCTGGCTGCGGGAAAATATCGAGTCGCAGGAATTCATGGGGTCGAAGTCGAAGCTGACGATGGCGATGGGCAAGGACATCAACGGCCGCATCGTAACGGCCGATCTCAACGGCATGCCGCACCTGCTGATTGCCGGGTCCACAGGTTCGGGCAAGAGTGTGGCCATCAATGCCTTCATCATGTCGATTCTGTACAAGGCAACGCCGGATCAGGTGCGCCTAATCCTGGTGGATCCGAAGCGGCTGGAACTGGGCAACTATGAAGGCGTTCCCCATCTTTATACGCCGATCATCACCGAACCGAAGCTGGCAGCGAACGCGCTGCGCAACGCGGTGCGCGAGATGGAACGGCGGCTGAAGCTGTTGGCCGCGAAGGGCGTACGGAATATCGACCAGTACAACCGGTTGTTTGATAACGGCACTCCGAGCCTGTTTGAAGAAGATACCGACGACAAGCCGATTCCCTACATCGTGATCATCATCGACGAATTGGCTGACCTGATGATGCTCGATTCGAGCAACGTGGAAGAATCGATCACCCGCCTCGCGCAAATGGCGCGCGCCGTGGGTATTCACCTGGTACTGGCGACGCAGCGTCCGTCAGTGGACGTGATTACAGGTTTGATCAAGGCGAACTTCCCGGCGCGAATTTCTTTTCGGGTTGCGACCAAAGTGGATTCGCGAACCATCCTCGACGCCAACGGAGCGGAGGCGCTGCTGGGCAAGGGCGACATGCTGTATTTGCCTTCAGGATCGGCGCGAGTGCATCGGCTGCATGCGCCGCTGGTCACAGAAAAAGAGATCGCGGCGGTGGTTGAATTCTGGAAGCAGCAGGGCTCGGCCGAGTATCAGCAGCAGTTCCTGGAAGCACCGAAAGACGAGCGCGACGCCGGGAGTGGCGCTGGAAGCAGCGTTGAGGGATCGGCGAGCGGCGAAGAGGACGATCCTCTTTATCAGGATGCGGTAAAGCTGGTGGTGGAGTTTGGAAAAGCCTCCACTTCCCTGCTGCAACGGCGGCTGCGCATTGGCTACGGGCGCGCGGCGCATCTGATCGACCTGATGGAGCAAGACGGAATTGTAGGCGCGGCGGATGGTCCCAAGCCGCGGGAAGTGTTGAAGCGTCCGGACTGGATCTCGGAGATTGAAGAAACCACGCGCTAGGGCAAGATCGAGCGCTAAGACCTTTCGATCCTAAAAATCGCAAAGAACATCCGCAAAATAGTGCATTCCCGTGTTCGTCTGATTGCTATTCACACGCCTCCAATGCCTACTAGATGGGCTCCCAGTCCATAGGAACGAAGGCAGAAAATTGTGAATCGGACCGAATGAAATAATAGACTCCAGGGCATGTCGCGAGGCGTGGTACCTTACACCAATTACGAAATACCGTACACCGGGTTATATTTGGAATCCTTTCACAAAAAACCAGGAGAGGCGGCGAGGACAAGCGAAAGATGATATTGAGCAGACGCGAGTTCATCGCCAGAATATCGCGGGGAGGCGGATACGGCGCCGCCTTCATGACGATGCATTCGCTCGGCCTTCTGGGCATGGTTGAGACCGAGCAGCAGAAGGATTTTCCACTGCGTTCCTCGGCGGGCCGGGGGACGCGAGTGATCATTCTCGGCGCGGGAATTGCCGGGCTGGTCTCCGCATATGAGATGGGCCGGGCGGGCTTCAAGTGCACGGTGCTGGAAGCGCGTGAGCGCCCCGGCGGGCGTAACTGGACCCTGCGCGGAGGATCGAAACTGGTCTTCAATGATGGTACGTCGCAGGAATGTACCTTCGACGAAGGGAACTATTTCAACTGCGGCCCCGCGCGCCTTCCTTCCATCCACAAGAACATGCTGGGATATTGCGGCGAACTTGGAGTCGAGCTCGAGGTGGAGGTGAATGCCTCGCGCAGAACGCTGCTGCAGAACGACAACGTCTTCGACGGCAAACCCATCCGGCAGGGACAAGCTCTTAACGACACTCGCGGCCATATTGCCGAACTGCTGGCCAAGTGTGTGCAGCAGGGCGCGCTCGATCAGGCCTTCACCCAGGATGATCACGCCATGCTGCTGGAGTTTCTCAAGTCTTACGGCGCCCTGGGAAAGAATTATCAATACACCGGATCCTCTCGCTCCGGCGACCGCCAGTTGCCCGGCGCGGGCGATCAGATCGAAATTCCTCGCGAGCCGCTTTCTTTCTCCGACTTGCTCAAGTCGCAATTCTGCCGCCCCATGCTTTTCGAGGAAATGCTCGATATGCAGCCCACCATGTTTCAGCCCGTCGGAGGCATGGACCGGATTCCATACGCATTCGCGCGCGCTTTGGGCAAGGTGGTCCGCTATAACTCCCCCATTTCTGAAATTAGAAAAACGCCCGAAGGCGTCAGGGTGCTGTACCGCGATGGCGAATCCGGCGCGATTCGTTCCATGGAGGCACCCTACTGCATTTGCACCCTTCCGCTCAGCATCCTGAGGACAATACCGAATGATTTGGCTCCCCGCGTGAAGTCGGCGATCGAGCAGGTCACTTATGACTCCGCCTACAAAGTTGCGTGGGAGTCACGGCGCTTCTGGGAGCAGGACGGCGACGAGATCTACGGCGGCATCTCAGCGCTCACGACCGGTCCAATTTCCATGGTCTGGTATCCGAGCGCGAAACTGATGTCCAAGCGCGGCGTGCTCGTCTCCGGCTATTCCATGGAAAACTGGGATGATTTCGGCAAGCTGCCCTCGTATGAAGCGAAGATTGCAGCCTCCAGAGCCGCAGTCGAGAAACTGCATCCCGGCAAGAGCACGGAATTGGAGAAACCGATTTATATGTCCTGGGGCAAAGTGCCCTATAACCTTGGATCGTGGGTCAGCCGCGGGCCCAACTATCCTCCCAGAAATGACGCGGACTACTTCAACGGGCCCTACCGGGAATTTATTGTTCCTGACGATCGAATCTACTTTGCGGGGGACCACTGCAGCCACATTATCGGCTGGCAGGAAGGCGCCGCTCTAGCAGCCCAGAGGGCGATCACGATGATCGTCAGCCGTGTGAACCAATCCTAAATAAAAACAGAGTGGAGAAATAAATGCCAAAACTTTCAGTTTGCGTCGCTCTCGCGTTGGCCTCGACCCTCGCAGCTACACAAACCATGGCTGCGCAGACTACAGGTGGACAGACTAATGTTCGCCACATTCAGGAGGACGATCGCCCGATTGCGACCGGAGTCTGGGTGGGAGACACTCTTTACCTGAGCGGCCAGTTGGCGTCGCCGGTAACTCCCGCCGATCCGGCAAAGGGAACAGCCGCCGTCTATGGCGACACCGAGACACAAAGCGCGAGCGCGCTGACAAAGATACAAAGTTTGCTGAAGACCGAAGGTCTGAGCATGGGCGATGTGGTGATGATGCACGTCTATCTGGCGGGCGATCCCGCTAAGGGCGGCAAGCTCGATTTCCCCGGAATGATGGCGGCTTACCTGCGGTTCTTTGGAACCAAGGATCAACCCAACAAGCCCGCCCGAAGCGCGATGCAAGTCGCCGCTCTGGCAGCACCTTGGGCGTTGGTGGAAATTGAAGTCATCGCGGTGAAAGCTTCTACGAAATAGAAACGGCGAGAGCGCTTAACGCGGCCTCTCGCCGTCTTGTTTATCCGACTTTAATCCGTCGATAACTGCTTACCGGTGGTGGCGCTCTTCCGGACGCGCACGGCCTTCACGCGGCGCACGGCGTTCTTCCTCGCTGCGGCGGATCAAACGGTGCCCTTCGACGCGGGGTCCAGGACCCCAGCGGTGCACTCCAGCATAGGGATGAGCGTAAGAGCCGCGGTTAGCCCAGGTGCGTCCCCAAGGCGCGTTGTTGATGAACACGGCGTGGGCGCCCCAGTCGAAGCGCGTGTAGCCCCAGCCCCAGGGACGAAAGGCCACGCCAATGCCGATCCCAAAACCAAAGCCGATGGCACCGCCTACGAAGAATCCCGGGCGCGGCGGCCAGAAAACTATTGCCGGGTCATAGGCTGGCACGACGATGAAGCCTGGATCGACCGGATCGATATCGATGTAAGGACCCGAGGCGTTGACGATGATTCGATCATTGCTGCGCAGATAACCGTAGTCCTTCGCTTTTTGACGCATGCGCTGGACCGCGTCCATCACGTCCTGACGCTGGGCGAGAAAAGCCTCGCCCAGACTCCTCGTCCAATCCATATCCGATGCCATGGTGTCGAGAACCGAGGGGAAAGGCAGCAACGCTTGCACGCTGGGATCCCAGGGCAGATGGTCTTCGGTGATGGCGTTGGCAAGTGCGTCTCCCGTTAAATAGTGGTGTTCATCGGCCCACTTGGCGGCGTCGGGAATCTGGTCAGAAAAAGTTGCGCCGGCGAGAACCTGCGCCAGGAGTGGATCGGGGTACAGCGCGATGCGAGAGACCAGCTTATCCAGTTGCTCCGGGGAATAGGAAGGCGGGGCTTGAGCTGGCGCCTGATCCTGGGCTTGGTCCGCCGGCGGAGCTGGCGCTTGATCCGCTGGCGGAGGCGGAGCTTGGTCTTGCGCCTGGGCGAGCGCGGCAGCCGGCCACGCGGCCAGGAGCGCCACGGCTAGAACGGCCGTGATGAGTTTCGGGTTTCGTCCGAAATGTCGCATTCGCTTTCTCCTTGCTGGATAAATAGTGGATGCTTCGAGATGTCCAATTGTTGCAGGGAATATCGGCAATGACCTAGCAGGCAGCCGAAGGGCATGCCTTTGAAAGCTATTGGTACCAGAGTGCTTAGCGATCCGCGGCTTTGCGCCAGGCGCGCAGGTTCACAACGTAGAGGGCAATGCAGAACAGGTTTGCAGGAATGAATCCGAATTGCGAGGTCCGTAGCCCGATGAGGCAGACCACTACGCTGTTGATGGCCGCCAGAATCCAGCCTTCCCAGCAACGCCTTCCTACCAGGATAGTCGACACGATCGTGAGTATGCAGGACAGGTAGTCAAGCCGGAACAACACAGTAACTCCTCGACAATACGAGTATGCAGCAAGACCGCCGCATTGTCCGTTGATGCCTGTGTAAATGAAGAACGGAGGTGGTTATACGAAAGTTCAGACAGACTCGCGTAGAATCTCCCGTTCAGGAGAAGTGCGATGAAAGTTCTTACCGAATATCTAAAGTTTCATACCAAAACGCATCGGGCCTATGTGCATATGACGCCGCAGGTAGAGGAGATCGTGCGTAAGAGCGCAGTGCAAGAGGGGATGGTGCTGGTTTCTGCGATGCACATCACAGCGGGGGTTTATGTGAACGACAATGAGAGCGGTCTGATCGAGGACATCGATCAGTGGCTGGAACACCTGGCTCCGTTCCGCAAGAACTACAAGCATCACGAAACCGGCGAGGACAATGGCGATTCGCACCTGAAGGCGCTGCTGATTCACCACGAAGTGATCGTGCCGATCACCGCCGGCAAACTGGATTTGGGGACTTGGCAGCGAATCTTCTACGCGGAATTCGATGGGCAGCGCGACAAGCGAGTGATTGTGAAGGTGATGGGGGAGTGAGGGCAGTTGCCGGTTGCCAGTTCTGGGTGTCGGCGGTCATTGGATTTCAACTTGCGGCTTGCTCGGAAAACAGGTAATCCGTAACATCTGAGTGCGACTCGCTTCCCGCGACGTTCGCCCTGGAGGATCGATGAGTGACGAACTTCAAGAACTGCAAGAGCATGCCGAACATGCCCACAACGACCCCAGCCTAGCGCCGGTGTCATTGACCATGGCAGTGCTGGCAGTAGTCGTGGCGGTGGTGTCATTGCTGGGCCACCGTGCGCACACAGAGGAGGTGGTGCTGCAGGCGAAGTCTTCCGATCAGTGGGCGTATTACCAGGCCAAGAATATTCGCGAGCATGAGGACGAATTGTTCGCCGATTTCGCTGCAGTCGTAGGCAGCAGCGACGCTGGGGCGATGGCCAAGTTCCGCGAGAAGTCGGCGCAGGAGGGGGAGCGGTATAAACACGAGAAGGGAGAGATCCAGGATGAGGCCCGCAAGTTGGAAAGGGAAGTTGCCATGGAAAGAAGTCGCGCCGACAGGTACGACCTGGCCGAAGTGTTCCTGGAGATTGGTCTGGTAATTACCTCAATCACATTGCTTTCCGGGCGGCGAATCTTCTGGCATTTGGGCATCGTGCTGGGCGTGGTGGGAGTGGTGGCGGCGGTTCTGGGGGCTGTGTTGCACTGAGGAACGCGTTGCACTGAGAAACGATGGTCAGGCGGCCACATGGTACTCGCTCTTCACCAAACCGCTGGGATAGTGCTGAGTCGATACGTGATGCAGACGCACATCACGCGGCAGGGTGCCGAAGAGAGGAATTCCGTCTCCAATGAGCACCGGAACTCGGGTGATAATGAGACGCTGAACCAAGCCGGCGCGCAGGAACCTTTGAATCGTGATCCCTCCGTCGACATAGAGGTGGTGGGCACCACTAGAGGCGAGTTTCGACACGATCTCAGCCGGAGACCCGGCCATCTGTTCCACAACCCCTCCGCGCACCGCGGATAAGTCGACGGCCCGGCTGCTAAGAACCACGACACGCTTGTCACCATAGGGCCAGACCGGGAAGGCCAAAACCGTCTCGAAGGTGTTGCGGCCTATCACAAGGGCATCGATGGTGGCTATGAACTCGTTGTAGCCGTGGGGTTCGCCGCCGCCCTCCGGCAGAAAGTCGAAGGCGCCGTTCGGTCGCGCGATGAAGCCGTCGAGGCTGGTGCCGATAAAGACAGAAACCGTCATTGTGAACTCCCCAGCCGGACACTCATTCTTGGCTTCAAGAACCGCACTATTGTACGCCACTCGCCTGCTCGCGAAGTGCTGAAATGATCTTGCTCTGAAGCAGCGCCGAATCTGACTTGCACGCAAGCTGTTAGGGCAAAAACGCTTTCATGCAGAACAGACTGCCGCCGGACTTTTCGAACTCGGAAGTGTCAACGATGACTGGCGTGAGGCCTTCCCGGCGCAGGATGGACTCAAGGTGCTGGGTGATATAGGGCGTGAGGTAGTTTCCGTTGGCCACGATGCCGTTGCCCATGAATTTGTGGGCTTCGTCGGCGGTGAGGTGGTGAACCCGCTTCCAGAACCCGCCCAGAGTGGCGAGAGATTCGGGGGCGTAGGCGCCAGGATAAACGAGCACCGCTTCGTTATTCAGCGGGCAGAAGCAGGTATCGAGGTGGTAGCAGTAGGGGTCGACCAAATGGAGAGGGACGATCGCGATCTCCAGTTTGGACATGGCCTCGCGAAACTTTTCGACGCCGCCCTGGGTCGAGCGAAAACCATAGCCGGCATAAATGCGGGACCAGTCCGGATGCCAAAGGAGGTCGCCATGACCTTCGAGGTGGTCGGCGCCGAGGTCGACTTCGATGAGCTTGAAACCACGCTGGAGGTACCAGTCCACGTAGAAAGGTACCTCGCGCTGCCGGGAAGAATGCACCATGCAGCTGGGCACGATAAATTTGCCCAGTTCTTCATGAAAGCCGACAAAAACCTGATTGGCGGCAAAGACCATGTCTTCGAGGCCCGGGGCGGGAGCGATGGTCTCGACTTGGCATCCAGCATGTTCCAAAGCGGAACAAAGAGCCTGCCATTGCTGTTGAGCCCTGACGCGATCGACCGGAGACTTCCCGGACATATAAGGATTTTTCTGGTCGACGACGTCGAAATATGCGGGCGGACACAAGAGGACTTGCTTTTGCATGTTGCTGGAATGGTAGCGAGGAGCACGCTTGGAGGCAAGGAACGGAAGACGAAAATCCTCATCAATGCCGAAGGGTCGGCACGCGGGAGGAAGCCGGCTTCAGACAGTGGCATCAAATGCCAAGGAATTGAACTGAGGAGGGTTCGGCAATGTCTGGCGTCCTAAATGCAAGCGTTGCGCAATCTGGCTGCCGTTGCGATTCTCAGGGGGCGAACTGAGGGGTGCAAGGATGAGATGAAAGAGCAGTCGGGCGGAGGCTTCGATGCTCAGCCATTGTGCAAATTCGCAATGCTCAAGACCGTTTCTTCGACTGCGCCAAGGGAAGCTGTTTCTGGTGGAGACGGATCGCGTGGCGGAATCGGGCGAGCTGGCGCCACCGTACTCACCCAGTGTGCGGCAACCACCCCGGCGGGTGGAGCGATACTGGCTATGTGACGAGTGCGCGAAGGTTTGGACGTTGGCTCACGACTGGCGCCAAGGCATCGCGTTGGTGCCATTGCCGCGGCCACCCGCCAGTGCGAGGCCAGACCTCGAGGCGGGGTACGGCGAAATAGCATAGGACATTGGTGGATTCATGGTTGTGGCGTGGATTCGTACGCGTGTTCCGGTAAGAAACGGGTAGGAGAGCTGGATTCGGCGTCGGGCCAGCGTTTCATTATTTCCGCCCAATGGCGAGAAGGTGGGAGCTTGCCCCAAGCAGGGCGGGTTCACGCTCCACCTTGCGCAGCACGGCGAGCAGGCGCTCTCGCTGCTGCGGGAGGTTCCATATTCGGTCGAAGTCCCGTGCCAGCCAGCCTGGTCCCTCGACGGCCACGAGCTCAACCAGATCAAAGCCCGCTTCCGATAGTTCGGCGCCTAGTTCGTCGGGGAGGTGAAAAAAAGCATCGGTAAAGTAGGTCAGGTTGTCAGTAGGATTTCGGTGCTGGCCTTCGGCCAGATCGCGATCCAGGATCGACGCAAATTCCGGCCGGTCGAAGAATCCGCTGGATAGAGAATCGAGCAGCGAAGCAAAACGGCTGATAGCGGCAGCCCACACCAGGCCTCCGGGTCGAAGCACGCGATGGGCTTCACGCAAAGCAGCCAGGCGGTCGTTGCGCCGAGTGAGGTGGTAAAGAGGACCGAGCAATAAGACTGCTTCGGCGGTGTGGTCGCCGTGCTGCAGGTTGCGCGCATCTCCAACGGCAGCGGAAGCAAGAGGATGCTGGGACTGTTTCGCCGATGCGGCACGCGCCTGGTCAACATGACTGGGCACCGGATCGATCAGATGAACTTCGTAGCCCTGCGAGGCCAGCCAGCAGGCATAGGCACCGGCACCGCCGCCGACATCGAGCACTGTGGCAGGCGCTGGCTGAATATGGCGGAGAATCAGTTCCTGAGTACGCGCGTGCTCGAGTTGAAACCATCCGGTGCGAAGACGGGAAGCTTCGTCGGCCTGAGTGTAATGACGAATGAATTCGTGGTCGGTGTTCTCGGCCATCGTAGAACTCAGTGCCCGTTCTGCATCTAGGCGCCGGCGCGGCGGTGCGGGGCACGGTATCCCATGCCAATCGAGATGTGTCGGGCCGCGTCTTTGAGCGCTTCGAGGATGCGCGGCATGGTCTGTGGGCTGACCTGCTGAGCAGTGCCACTTAAGCCCAGGCCCGCTTCGATGGTGCCGCGGTCATTGAAAACCGGAGCACCGACGCATCGCGCGCCGAGGTTGTTCTCCTCGTCGTCCACGGCGTACCCCTGCGCACGCACCTTTTCCAGTTCTTTCACCAGACGCGGCAGGGTAATGATGGTCTTGGGCGTACGCTTTTCCATGCCGCTCTTGCGCAGAATCTGCTCCAGACGCTCCTGGGGAATGTGTGCGACCAGCGCTTTGCCCACGCTGGTAGCGTGGACGCGCATTCGGCGTCCCACCCAGGTATCCATCCTGATAAATCCCTCCGGTTCAACCTTCTCGATGTAGACGGCGTCAGATCCATCCAAAATGGCCAGGTGGCAGGTGAGACCGGTCTGCTGGGTGAGGTGGCGCATGATGGGCAAAGCCACGCCGCGCACATCCAATCCGCTCAGCGCTCCGCGGCTCAGGCTCAGGATCTTCAATCCCACCCGGTACTTTCCGGACTCCTCATCGCGGGTCAAATAGCCCTGAGTCTCAAGCGTACGCAGGAGATAACTGGCGGAACTCTTTGGAATGTTGAGTTTACGGCTGATTTCAGCGTTGCTTAAGCCATCGGATTCCTGCGCCACGGCTTCCAGCATGGCGAGAGCGCGTTCGACAGCGGCGGACGGAGAATCGGAAGAAGAAAGAGGCATACCTGAAGGTATGGTAGCAAACCTGTAGGCGGCCAATAAAGTGAATGTACGTTCACTATATTGAACATTCGTCTTGACCTGGCATGGAGCTTGACATACGCTTCGCCAGTATCGTGAATTGATGTTCAGTATATTGAACACTAATTGTGACGCCATTTCAGTCAGGGGAACTCGAAGATGCCAGGTACAACCGCTGATTTACCCGAGGTGACCGGTTTACTGAATGCGAGCAATAGCGCGCCCGCGGCTTTTGATGCGGCGGTGGATCTGCCCGCGGGGTTCTGGAAATTCTTCCTGCCACTGCACAAGGTTTTTACCCCGCGGCAACAGGAACTGGCGTCCCGCCGCGTCGAGGTGCTGCGAGCTGCGCTGGACGGTGACAAACCCGCGCATCGCTTCCCTTCCGACACGATGCGCAATGGCTGGCGGATCAAGCTGCCCGCCTGGTGCCAGGACCAGCGCAACCAGATGACGGGTCCGGCCGACTACGCGGAGCTTTGCGTCAAGATGCTGAACTCGGGAGCGCCCGGTGTGATGCTCGATCTTGAAGATTCGTGTGTGAACGAGTGGTCGCATCACGAAACGGGAGTGGCCAACATTCTGGCGTGCCTGCGCGGCGAACTCACCTACTACGATAAGAAGCGGCAGCGGACGGTCGCAATCCAGCCGAGCGGCACCGTTACGTTCACACGCCCGCGCGGGTTGCACATGAACCAGGCTGGGCTGATTGCGGACGAAATGGTTTCCGCGTCATTGTTCGATGTGGCGCGCGTTTTCTTTGGGGTTGATCCCACAGAGCTGAATCATCCGCTGTGCTTCTACATTCCGAAGTCGGAGTCGGCCGAGGAGGCGCTGTGGTGGCGCGATCTGTTTCAGGCGCTGGCCAAGTGGCGCGGTCTTCCACACGACTCGATTAAGTGCATGGCGCTGGTGGAATCCCATCCCCTGGCGTTCCAGATGGAGGAGTTCGCTTACAACCTACGCGCACACCTCATCGGATTGGACCTGGGCCGCTGGGATTACATGGCAAGCCTGATC
>Ga0182015_10000293_pt1 | contig 71770 bp, 70 predicted proteins | sample 712P3MmetaG_FD_120478 | JGI IMG/M metagenome (GOLD analysis project Ga0182015, IMG submission 120478) | Permafrost microbial communities from Stordalen Mire, Sweden - 712P3M metaG | ecosystem: Environmental > Terrestrial > Soil > Wetlands > Permafrost | place: Sweden: Stordalen | collected...
GATTCAGCCTCCGAAGGAGGGTGAATCCGTATGAGACGTCCTTCGTCAACCCCCAGCCTGATTGACGAGGCGAAGCCGAGCTGGATTCAGCCTCCGAAGGAGGGTGAATCCGTATGAGACGTCCTTCGTCAACCCCCAGCCTGATTGACGAGGCGAAGCCGAGCTGGATTCAGCCTCCGAAGGAGGGTGAATCCGTATGAGCGCGCTGGCGGGACGAGTGGCGCTGGTCACCGGCGGCGCACGCGGCATCGGCGCGGCGATCGTGACCGAGCTCGTTGCCCAAGGCGCGCGGGTCGTCGTCGTCGATGACGGTTCGTCGATCGACGGCCGGTCGAGCGATCCGTCGGTCGTCGCAACGTTTGCCGCGGCGTTCGGCGACGCGGTGATCCCCATCGGGGCGAGCATCGCCGAGGACGGCGTTGCGGAGCGCGCCGTCGAGCATGCGCGCGAACGCTGCGGTGGCCTCGACATCGTCGTCAACTGCGCGGCGATTCTGCGCGACGGCTTCGTCTTCAAAGCCGACCCGGCCGACTTCGAGGCGGTCCTGCGCGTCAACCTGGGCGGCGCGTTCGCCGCGCTGCGCGCGGCCGCGCCGGTGCTCCGCGACAACGCGAAAACCGGGCGCGGCGGCTCGCCGTACGAGTGGGGTCGCATCGTGAACATCGTCTCCACCGCCGGCCTGTACGGCAATTACGGCCAGGCTGCGTACGCTGCCGCCAAAGCCGGCTTGGTCGCATTGACGCGCGTCGCCGCGCTCGACCTCGCGCGCTCGGGCATCACGGCGAACGCGCTGGCGCCGTTTGCGGCTACCCGCGTCACCGAATCGATCGTGCCACAGACCGAAGCGCAGGCCGCGTACAAGGCCGGCGCGCTGCGCGTTTCGGCCGCCCCCGTTGCACGCTTCGTCGCCTATCTCTGTTCGGCGCGCGCGCAGCACGTGAGCGGTCAGCTGTTCGGCGTCCGCGGCCGCGAGGTGTTCCTGTTCTCCCAGCCGCGACCGGCCGCGCGCGAAACGCTGGCTGAAAACGCCTCGCTCGACGACCTGGCCGCCGTCGTCGAGCGCGCCTTTGCGCCTTCGTTTACCGCGCTCGAGACCGATCTCGACGCATTCTCCGCCGCACCCGTCATCTGATCCGCAGGAGTATATCGTGGAAACCGTCTCGATCGAAGTCAAAACCGTCGCCGAGCTTGCGAACGCGCCCGCGGAATATCGCGAGGCCGCCGCCAAGATCGTGCGCTCGCACGCGATCAACGAACTCTACGGCGCGCAAGTGTTCGACGAGCCGGCCGTCGCGTTTGCGCCGACGCCGTATTGGAAGTGGCTGACCTGCCGCGTGGCAATGGAAGAGTACGGCCACCACCAGCGCTTCTTCCGGCTGGGTCAAAAGATGGGGATCGCGCCGGAAACGATGATTCCCGGCAAGACCGACAAACGACCGCTCTCGATCTTCGAGTTCACGATGCGGTCGTGGCCGGAATTCTGCGTGATCAAACTGCTGGCCGACATGGCCGAGATCATTCAGGTCGAGGACCTGATGGAATGCACGTTCCGTCCGCTGCGCGATGAGGCGGCGAAGACGATGCCCGAGGAGAAGTTCCACGCCGGTTTCGGCCTGCGGTCGTGCACGGAGCTGTGCCGCACCGACGCGGGGCGGCGCGACGTGCAAGCTGCGATCGACGCGCTGTTCCCCGGCATGCCGGCCTTCTTCGGCCAGCCGCACTCGAAGAACAACGCGCTGTATCGCAAGTGGGGACTCAAGCAGCACACGAACGAAGCGATGCGCGCCGACTACCTCGAACGCGCGCGGGTCCTGGTCGAAGACAAACTCGGGCTGAAGCTTCCCGTTCCGGCCTGATGCCGTTCGACGCCGCGGTCGTGGCCCGGCACGCCGGCGCGATCGAGGCGGCTCCGTGGTTCGCCGCAACCGGACTTCCGTTTTCGGATGACGAGCGCGGTGCGCTGGAGGAACTGGCGCCGCGGATCGCGCGCGTCGCCGGCTGGGAGCAGGCGCGCGCCGTCGCCGACGACGTTCGCGCGAACGCGGCCTACGACGCGGATGCGCGTGAGGCTGCCGCGCTCAAGGCGCAGGCCGGCGCCGCGGCCGGAACGGACACGGTGCTGCGCGCGCTCTCGACGATCGTCGACGCGGGCCTGCCGGTCTTCTTCCGCTGCGCCGAGGCTGCGCTCGCGCGCGCCGGCCTGCAGGACGAAGAACTGAGCCGCGTCGCCGCCGGTGCGGCCGCTGAGGCCGTGTACCGTGGCGCGCTCGCAGCCGCAGTCGCGAAGCCAACCCACCGCTTCGTCCGCATCGAAACGTCGTACGCGAGCGGCCGCTGGCCGCTGGCGCGCATCGACGACACGCTCTACGTGCTCTGAGCGGCGGCCTCAGCCGGTGCGCGGCGCGAAGCCGCGGTACGGCAGCAACGGGACCAAGCTCTCGATCAGGAGCATACCGCGCTCGTAGAGCGGCAGCGAAACAAGGCCGGCTTTGGCCTCGTCGATGGATTCCGCCTCGATCAGGACGACCGCGCCCGGGACGTCCCCGCGGCTCCACATCACCCGGTTGGTTCCCTCCGCGTGAAGGCGGCGGGCTCGCTCGGCTTCGGCCTCGAGCAGCTCGGCGGTGAAGGCGTGGGCAGGATGCTGGTCGGTGTTGCGCTTGAGCAGCGCGATGAACTGTGCCATGACCTGTCCAAGCTTCTTCGAATGGCCTTCGAATCGCTGTCCGCCTTCATCCGCGCGCTCCGCGCCGCGGGCGAGCTGGCGACGATCGAGGTCGAGGTCGACCCGTACCTCGAAGTCGCGGAGATCACCGACCGGGTCGTGAAAGCCGGCGGACCGGCGCTGTTCTTCCGCAACGTGCGCGGCTCGCGGTTTGGGGTCCTTACCAACGCGTTCGGAACCCAGCGTCGCACCGCGCTCGCGCTGGGGTCGAAATCGCTGGCCGAGGTCGAAGCGCGGCTGCGGGCCACGATCGACCTTGCGCTGCCCGACACCTTCGGCGGCAAAGTGATGCGGCTGGCCGACCTGGCCGCCGTCGGGGCGTCGGTCATGCCGCGCCGCGTCACCGATGCTCCTGCGCAGCAGGTCGTGATGGACCCGCCGGATCTGCGCGCGCTGCCGGTGCTGACGACCTGGCCGCTCGACGGGGGGCCGTTCATCACCCTGCCGCTGGTCTTCACCTACGATCCGCAAACCAAACGCCCCAACGTCGGCATGTACCGCGTGCAGATCTACGATACGAACACGGCCGGCATGCACTGGCAGCGTCACAAGCAAGGCCGCGCGCACGCCGACCGCTGGGGGCGCCGCATCCCCGTCGCCGTGGCCGTCGGCGGCGATCCCGCGCTGACCTACGCCGCCACCGCGCCGCTGCCGCCCATCGTCGACGAGCTCGCGTTCGCCGGCTTTCTGCGCGGGCGCCCGCTGCGCATCACCAAGGCCGTCTCGCAAGACATCGACGTTCCGGCCGATGCCGATTTCGTGATCGAAGGCTACGTCGACAACGAGGACCTGCGGGTCGAAGGACCCTTCGGCGATCACACCGGCGTGTACAGCGCGGCCGATCTGTATCCGACGCTGCACGTCACGGCAATCACGCATCGCAGCGACGCGGTCTGGGGCGCGACGGTGGTCGGGAAGCCGCCGATGGAAGATGCCTGGCTCGGAAAGGCAACGGAGCGGCTCTTTCTTCCGCTGCTGCAAATGGTCGTGCCCGAGATCGTCGACTACAACTTGCCGGTCGAAGGCGGGTTCCATAACCTCGTGATCGTCGCGGTCCGCAAATCGTACCCCGGGCAGGCCAAGAAAGTGATGAACGCACTCTGGGGCCTGGGACACATGATGATGCTGACGCGTTGTATCGTCGTGGTCGATCACGACATCGACGTGCACGACGTGCGCGGCGTCGTCTGGAATGCGCTCAACAACGTCGATCCGTCGCGCGACTTCGTGCTGATGCCCGGACCGGTCGACGATCTCGATCATGCCGGTTCGTACGACCTGGCGCTGGGGACCAAGCTGGGCGTCGATGCGACGCGCAAGCGGGCCGACGAAGGTTACCACCGTGACTGGCCGCCCGAGATTCGCATGGACGCTGCGACGCGCGCGCGCGTCGCGGCGCGCTGGAAAGAGTACGGCATCGGCGACCTCAGCCGCATCGGCACCGCCGATGCATGGTCGGGCCAAGGACCGGACCGGTTAGCGAAACTGCTGGCGGAACCGCCCGCGTCGCCGGACGACATCGCGCCGCGCAGCGACCGCGTCAAGTGAACGCCGTCCGGGTCTTCCTGCGCGACATCCGGGTCGAACACACGCTCTTCGCGCTCCCGTTTGCCTACGTCGGGGCGGTCATGGCCGCGCGCGGTCTGCCGACCTGGTGGCAGCTGCTGTGGATCACGCTGGCCGTCATCGGCGCGCGGACCGCGGCGATGGCCGCCAACCGCTACTTCGATCGCGATCTCGACGCGAAGGTGCCGCGCACGGCGCAGCGCGCGCTCGCGAGCGGACGTCTGCCGCCGTCGGTGATGCTCTGGGCGATCGCGGCCGGCCTCGCGCTGCTGGTGCTCAGCGCGGCGCTGCTGAATCCGCTGTGTTTGAAACTGCTGCCGATCGCGGCCGTGGGCGTCGTCGCGTACCCGTTGTGCAAGCGCTTCACGTGGCTGGTCCATTTCGTGCTCGGCGCGGTCGACGCGTGCGCCCCGCTCGGCGCCTATGTCGCCGTCGCGGGCACCGTAACCGTCCCCGCGCTGCTGCTGTTCGTCGCGGTGACGGTCTGGGTCGCGGGTTTCGACATCCTCTACGCGCTGATGGATCTGCAGTGGGACGTCAAGCTCGGCGTGCGATCGTTTCCGGCCCGATTCGGCGAGCGCAGCGCGCGGCTGTGGGCGATTCTGCTGCACCTCACGATGACGCTCGCGCTGTTGGGCGCCGGTTTGCTCGCGCAAGCCGGCTGGCTCTACTATGCGGGCGTCGCGCTGGCGGCCGGCGTCACCCTCTACGAAGACCGGCTGATCGCGCTCGCGCAGGACGTCTTCGCGCTCAACGAGCGCGTCTTCTTGACGAACATGGTCTTTTCGGTCGCGTTCCTCGGCACCACGCTCGCATCGTACCTCGCGCCATGAACCGGAAAACGTTTCTCGGCGGCGCGGCAGCCGCGGTCGGGGCCACACCGACGCAGCCCTTTCTCACCTCACCGTTTACGCCGACCCTGCGCATCGCTGCGGTGTGTCCGCAAAGCGGCGAGGACCGCGCGATCGGCATGGAGCTGCTGCGCGGGATCCGCGCCGCGGTCGGCTATTTGAACGATCAGCGCGCGTCGTTCAACGACTTTCTGATTCTCGATGCCTACGACGACGGCAATCGTGCCTCCGACGCGACGGTGAAGAGTTCGTTCGCCTGCGGCAATCCCGCCACGCTGGCGGTGATCGGACACCTCAGCGCCGCCGCCACGCTGGTGGCCGAACCGGTGTACGCCCAGGCGACGATGCCGCTGATCGTCCCGACCGTCACCGATGACCGGATCACCGCGCGCAGCTATCAGAACGTCTTCCGTCTGCCGATCCGTGACGGCGATGAAGGTTCGCTGGTCGCGAGCTACGTGATCGCGACCGGTTCGAAAGCACCCTACGTCGTCACCCAGGACGGCGACTACGGTCCGGCGGTCGCGGCGGGGTTCGTCCGCCGCGCGGGGGCGCTGCACATCAACGCGAACTCGTCGACGTTCTCGTTGGACAAGCCCGACTATGTCGCTGCGGCTGCTGCGATCGTCGCGCGGTTTCCCGACTGCGTCGTCTTGGCCGGCAATGCCGAAGACATGGGGCCGCTGCTGGGCGCGCTGCGTTCGACGGGGTACACCGGCCGCTTCGTGGGGACGCAGGGTTTCTTCGATCCGATCACCGTGCAGCTGTATGCGAAGGTCGCCGACGGCATGGTCGTGTCGTCGGCGGTACCGTACTATCCGCTCGCTCCGACGACTGCCCTCAACGTGCGGGACTATCAGGCGCACAATGGGGCCCTCTCCCCGGTCGCGGCCTACGGCTACGCAGCCATCCAGTTGATCCAGCTGGCGCAGCAGCGCAGCGGCGCGACGAACCGGCTCAACATGATTCGCGCGCTCTCGAACGGCGGATCGTTCGATACCGTGACCGGGACGTACAGCTTCGGTCCGACCGGCGACGTGCTCGACCCGAACTGTTACTTCTACGTCCTGAAGGACGGAAAATTCGCGTACGAGCGCCAAGCCCATCGCTCGGGCTTCATGCTCAAGTAGGAGGGTCCGTGCAGGCGACGACGACGCCCTCACCGTTCCGCGGACCGGAGTCCTTGCGCGTGCGCGGCGAGCGGGGCGCGTTTTGGGGAACGCTGGCCTCGCTGCCGATCACGATCGTCGTCTTGGGCTGGATCTTCCAGCATCAGATCACCTGGCAGCAGCTCAGCCTGCTGCTGGTGGTCGCGATGATCTACGTCTCGTTCGCGCGCGGGCGGCTCCTAGGCGGCGGTTTGCGCGTGCACGACGGCCAGTTCGGACACATCTACCAGGTCGTACGGGAATGCGCGCAGATGCTGCGCTTGCCGACGCCGCACGTCTTCGTGCGCGACGATCCGTTCGTGCCGGTCGTCGCCATCGGAACCGGCGACCCGTACGCGATCGTGATCTCGGCCCAGTACGTCGAGCACTTCGGGGACGACGAACTCCGCTTCCTGATCGGCCGCGAACTTGGGCACATCGCGTCGGGGAATACGAAATACACCTCGCTGCTGAGCTCGAACGGACGCGAGAACGGCGTGATCGCGATCGCGTTCGGCGCCTGGCTGCGCAAGATCGACTACACCGCCGACCGGGTGGGCCTGGTGTGCTGCGGATCGCTCGACGCGGCGCTACGCGCGATCGCGGTGACGTCGTTCCATGCCGTCGGACGCAAAATCGACTTGGGCGCGTTCGCCGAGCAGTTCAAAGAACTGCACGCCGAGCCGTCACTTCGTTTGGGTGAGTGGACCGCGTCGACACCCTACGCAACGAATCGCATCGCCGCGCTGCACCGCTTCGCACGCGATCCGCTGTACCTCGTCTGGGCGCGCCGCTTCGTCGCCAGCGCGCAGCAGCCGCTTGCGCCCGACGAGCAGCGCGAGACGGTCAACGCCGGTTTTTGGCGGCGCGCCTGGGCACTCGCGATCGACCTGTTGGTCATTCAGACGCTCGCGCCGGCGGCAGGCTCCCTCGTCCGCATCGGCCCCAGCCCGTCCGCGCTCAAAGCGATCAACGCCGACCCCAGCACGCCGGCGGCCGTCAAAAACGTCGTCACGACCTTCGCCAACGGGCACGGCACGGTGGCGATCGGCTTCGACAATGCGGCGCTGATGCTGGCCTTCTTGCTCTACCTCATCGTACTGGTCGCGCTGATCGGGCAGACTTTCGGGATGATGGTGTCGGACGTCCGGGTCGTCGGTGCGGACCGCAGTGCTCGGGTCGGATTCGGCCGCGCGGTCGCGCGCTACTTTTCACTCTTCCTGAGCCTGATCGGCGTGGTCGGCTGGTTCTCACTGTTCCGGCGCGTGCAGCCGTTCGAACGCTGGTCCCGCACCCGCCTGGTCAGCGGCGCCGTGCGCTCCTAAACGGCGGCGCTGCTCGCAGCAAAGATCGTCGTGTACGACCGTGCGGCCGCACCGCGGGTGATCCTACCCGGATCAGCGGGTACAGTCGTGAACCCCAGCCTCAGGAGGCGGTCCAGATGGCAGAGCAGAGCACGGAGCGCCCCGCGGCCCCCGGCGACTCGGAGGCGACGCGGCACGAGTCGATGGGACTGCACGCTCGAACCGAGACGGCCCCCGTCCGCGAAGAGAGTCCGCCGCCGCCCAAGAGTGCCGCAGCGGACGCGGTGCCGACGACCACGGCGGTCGGCGAACCGCTGGTTGACGAAGCCTTCAACGATCCGACGCTGCCGCGCGTGCCGGGCACGACGGCGACGGAAGCGCCGAAGCCCTAGCCCGCGGGCGGGCTCGGCTTCGCGGCCGGCTTCACCGGTTCGTCGTCGTCGGAGACATCGGGGTCGAGCACCTGGTCGGCCGCCGCTTCGTCGCGCTTCTCCGGTGAGGGATAGCGCTCTTCGGTCAGATCGTCCTCATAGAGGTCACGCCGTTCCATAGTGTTCTCCTACCCCGCCGGCGAGGACGGAAACTCGATCCGGGCTCCGGCGGTCCACACGGTCATGCACGCAATTCGGATCGACCGCATTGGCGGTCCTGAGGTCCTCACCTTCGTCGACATGGCGCCGCCCGCGGCGGCGCCCGGCGGTGTGCTGGTGCGCCAGTCGGCGGCCGGGGTCAATTTCATCGACGTCTACCTGCGGACGGGCGTGTATCCGTCGCCGTTACCGTTCGTCCCCGGCCGCGAAGGCGCGGGCGTAGTGGAGGCGGTCGGCGAGGGCGTCACCGGCATCGCCGTCGGCCAGCGCGTCGCGTACACCCAGCCGACCGCGGGCGGATACGCCGAACTCAACGCCGTCGATCTGCGCTTCGTCGTCCCGGTCCCCGACGACATCGACGATCGCACCGCGTGCGCGCTGATGCTGCAAGGGATGACGGCGCACTATCTCGCGATCGATACCTTTCCGCTCAAATCCGGGCAGGTCGCGCTGATCCACGCCGCAGCCGGCGGAGTCGGGCTGCTCCTGGTGCAGATCGCGAAATCTCGCGGAGCGCGCGTGATCGCAACCGTCGGAACCGACGCCAAAGCGGCGCTGGCCCGCGCGGCCGGTGCCGACGACGTGATCGTCTACGCCGAACAAGATTTCGCCGAGGTCACCCGCGAACTGGTCGGCCCGCACGGCGTCGACGTCGCGTATGATTCGGTCGGCAAGGACACCTGGGAACGTTCGCTGTCGGTACTCAAGCCGCGCGGCATGCTGGTCATCTTCGGCGGCGCGAGCGGCCCGGTGCCGCCGCTCAACGTGCAGCTGCTCGCCGCAGGCGGATCGCTGTATCTCACCCGGCCGACCCTGGTCGATTACACCCGCACGCGCGACGAAGTGCTCGGCCGCACACGCGACCTGTTCGCGATGGTTCGCGACGGAAAGCTCAAGGCGCGTATCGGGGCCGCCTATCCGCTGGCGGACGCGGCGCAGGCGCACCGCGATCTCGAAGCGCGCGCGACGACCGGAAAACTGCTGCTCGTCCCGTAGCGAAACGTCATGCCTTGACTATTGGAGGCGTCGCATGAGTCAACGACAGATGTGGGTCTACGTTTGGGCCGTGATCGGGGCATTGATTTGGGCAGGCATCGGCGCCGGCGTGGGACGAGGGGCAGCCTACTGGTGGGGACCCGGTTTCGGTGTCGGCGCAGCGCTGGGCGCGGCGATCAGCGCTACGATCATGAACCGCCGCGCTGCATAGCGCCCGCTGACCAACATCAGCGCGTAACGGACGGAGCCGCAACACCCGGCGCGGTCGCTGCGTCGGGGATCGGCTCGCCGAAGACCGTCAGCAGCGGGATCACGCCGCCCCATATGCCGGTGGCGCTCAGATCTTCCGGCGCGTCCTTGGGGCCGCCGGTCCGAACCTTCGCCGAGAACGTCGTCAACGGTATCGCGACGACTTGGACGGCGTCGAGCTCACCGTCAGTCATGCCGCGAATCGCCGCGCGCCGGCCCGGGAGCAGATGGTCCATCACGGCATCCAGCAGCCGGATTTTCTCGTCCCGTTCCGTCACGGCGCGCGCGACGCCGTGGATGGCGGCCGAGCGATAGTTCATCGACGAGTGAAAGCCGCTGCGGGCAAGAACCAGCCCATCGACGTGGGTCACGGTCGCGCATACCGGCGTGCCGTCGGCGATCAGCGTCAGCGTTCCGGCCCGGTTGGAACCGTGGAGCACCAGCTCGTCGCCGACGCGCGCGCAGGCGAAGGGCAGCACGACCGGTGCGCCGTCAGCCACGACGCCGACGTGCGCGACGTATGCGCCGTCGAGGATCGCGTCGAGCGTCGCGCGGTCGGATCGGGCGCGGTCGGCGAGACGGCGGATCGTCGTCGAGGCAGGCATGCGGTCTAGCCTACGGCATCGCGGTCGATCAGTCGAGGGGCCGTCAGTGCGCCGGCTTCGAGCGTCGGCGAGCCGAGATCGAGTCCGTCGCCCGGAATGATGCGCACGTCGTGCGTCTGCGCCAGTTCGCCCGCGAAACGCGACGCGTCGCCGACCAGCACGACGAACAGATCTTCGACCAGCCAGCGCGCGGCGAAGCTGCGCACCACCGCGGCATCGACCGCCGCGATACGAGCGGGGAAACGCGAAAGCTCGTCGAGCGGTACGTCGAACAGGACGTGCTCCGCGAGCGCGCTCGCGATCCCGTCGATCGTTTCGATGCCGCGATAGAACCCGCCGGTCACCGTCGCTTTGCGGCTGACCAGGTCGTCGTCGCGGGCCGGCGCGTCCACCAGCGAGCGCAGGGTCGCCAGCGTTACCTCCGTCGCTTCGACCGCGCGTCCGTGATCGATCAGCGTCGAGGCAGAGAAGAGCGCGGGCAGACGGCGCGCCGGCAGCGAGGTGCTTGCACTATACGACAGCCCGCGCTTCACGCGAATCTCCTGGTTGATGCGCCCGCTGTATCCGCTGAGCACCGCGTTCGCGACGACCGCCGCCGCATAGTCGGGCGAACGGCGCGGGATCGTCACGCGTCCCACGCTCAGCGCCGTCCGTCCCGACTCCGGCTTGTCGACGATCACGACCCGCGGGCGCGCCGCCGGAAACGCCGCGTCCGGCACCGTGCAGCGCGCCGAGCCGGGTGCGTGCCAGCCGCCGAGTTCGCGTTCCGCGAGCGCGAAGGCTTCGTCGAGGGTGAGGTCACCGCCGATCACCAGCGTGGCATCGTCCGGACGATAGAAACGTTCGTGAAACCACGCCACGCGGTCACGTTCGAGCGACGCGAGGGTCGCCGCGGTCCCGGCCAGCGGATGACCGTAGGGCGCGCCGGCGTACGCGACGCGGTAGGCGACCAGCCGGGCCAGCGCGTTCGGGTTCGCGTAGGTCAGGCTGAGATCGGAGAGCGACTTGGTCCGCACCCGTTCGACCTCGCGCGACACGAACGCCGGTGCCCGCACGATCTCGTTGAGCAGCGCGAAGGCCTGCCCAAACGCCGGCGTCGTCGCGCTCACGCTCACCACCGACGCATCGTACCCGGAGCCCGCATCCAGCCGCGCACCGAGAGCATCGATCGCGGCCGCGATCTCGGTCGCGCTGCGGCGGGTCGTCCCCTGGGTAAGCAGCGCGGCGACCATCGCCGAGAGCCCGGCTTCCTCTTCCCGCTCGGCCGCGCCGCCGCAGTCTACGAGCAGCTGGGCGGCGATCAGCGGCAAGTTGCGCTGTTCGAACGCAACGACGCGCAAACCGTTATCGAGCGTTCGTTCGACGGCCTGCGGTATCGCCGCGTCGCGCGGAGGGCCCGGGGCCGGCATCGCCGTCGCGCCGTCGTTCACGCCGGCAGGTACTCGATGGTGGTTCGGTTCTCGAGGGTCAAGTACGTGCGCGCGACGCGCTGCACGTCAGCGGCGCTCACCGCGAGGTAATGCTCGAGATCGGTGTTCACGACCGCCGGATCGCCGCGTTCCGTCGTCGCGCGCGCGAGCGCCATCGCGACGCCGTTGTTCGTCTGCCGGGCGCGCACGAGCGCGCTGGCGATCTGGGTGCGGACCCGTTCCAGTTCGACCTCCGACGGCGGCTCGCTGCGCACGCGCTCGACTTCTTCGTGGAGCGCCGCACGAGCGTCGGCGAGTGCGATTCCCCGCGCACAGGTGATGCGCAAGCCGAACAGCCCGGGCTGCTCGCGCAGATCGGCCGCGGCCCAAGCGCTGGTGACGAGCTGGCGTTCGTAGACGAGCGACGTGTACAGCCGCGAGGAACGCCCCGCACCGAGGACCGCTTCGAGGACCTCGAGCGCGGGGGCATCGGGATGCGCGGCTTCGGGAATGTGGTACGCCTCTTCGAGTGCGGGCAGCGGCGCGTTCGCCGCGCGGTGGGTGAAGATGCGTTCTTCCGTCTGCGGCGGCTCGACGACGTGCACGCGCGGAATCGGCGACGGCGGCGTCGGAATGCGGCCGAAGTAGCGCTCGATCCAGCCGAACGTTTCTTCGACGTCGCAGTCGCCGGCAACGACGACGACCGCGTTATCGGGGCGATAGTACGTCGCATGAAACGCGACGACGTCCTCGAGCGCGGCGGCATTGAGTTCGGCCGGGCTTCCGATCACACCGCGGCGATACGGATGGACGCGATAGGCTTCGCGGTTGACGAGTTCGTCGAGCAGACCATAGGGTTCGGCCAGGATGCGCTGATCGTATTCGCCGATCACCACCTCGCGTTCGGTGGCGAAGTTCGTGTCGTTCACGGTCAGCGACGCAAGCCGGTCGGCCTCGGCCCAGAGCAGGCGCTCGAGGTGATTCGACGGGATGACTTCGTAGTAATTGGTGATGTCTTCGGTGGTGAAGGCGTTGTTGAAGCCGCCGATGTCTTCGGTCAGCCGGTCGATCGTCTCGGGCGCGGTGCGCGAGGTGCCCTTGAACATCAGGTGTTCGAAGAGGTGCGCGAAGCCCGAGCGCCCCGGCGGATCGTCTTTCCCGCCGACGCGGTAAGCGACGTTGATGGCGGCCGACGGCACCCGGCGGTCCGGGATCACGATGGCGCGCAAACCGTTGGCGAGGGTGCGGTCGATGTAGAGAAAAGGCGAAACGTGGATCGCCGAGGCGGAGATGGTCGGAAGTGCGGTCACGGGCTCTCCGCATCATCCCCACGGCTTGCGGTTGTCCCTTCCCCTCGGGCGCACGCCCCTCTTGACATCGAACATACGTTCGATTAGAATGGGTCTTCCATGAGCGTCGACCCCGCCTTTGCGGCGCTTCGCGAGCGGCTCGAACGCGACCATCGCGAAGCGACGGCGGCGGCCTTCGTCCTGGGCGACGAGGCGCTGGTGTGCACCGGACTGGCAGCGCTCGACGCGGCGCTGGGCGGCGGGTTCCCGCGCGGCACGATCGCGACCCTCGAAGGCGCACCGAGCTCCGGACGCAGCACGCTCGCGGCGCGGCTGCTCGCAGCAGCGACCCGGCGCGGCCTCGGCGCGCTGATCGGCGTCGATCTTTTCCCGCCGGCACTGGCGGCCGCCGGCGTGCGCCTCGAACGGCTGCTGGTCGTCCCCGTCACCGAGCCGGTCGCAGCCGTCCGCGCCGCCGACATCATCGTCCGCTCGGGCGCGTTCACGGTCGTGGTGCTGCCGACGCTTCCCAGCGGACGCGGGACGGGGTCGGCGGCGTGGAGCCGGCTGGCGAGCCTGACCCACCGCGCCAACGCTCTGCTCGTTGCCGTCGGCGACGAAGCGTCGACCGAGTTGCGGTACGTCGCATCGGTACGGCTCGAAACGGCGCTCGAATGCGTGCGCTGGAATGGCCCCGCGGGTCACCTCAGCGAGTTCGCCGGCTTCGATCTGCGCGCGGTGGTGCGCAAACACAAACGCGCCTCCCCGGTGGGCGACGCGCTGGTGCGATGTGAATCGTTCGAAGAACGTCCGCCGCTCGTCGACGTGCGCGAGCGCACGCTGGCATCCATTGTGGGCGGCTTGGGCGCAGCCCAAACGCGACGGATCGCCTCAGCGATCTACTAGTGCTGACGCGCCTGGTTGTGCTTGTCGAAGTAGATGCGGTCGGAGAGATTATTCTCCTGATGGTTCAGCGAGCGGTACTGGCCGGCCGTCAGATGGCCGCCGTTGTTGCGCAGGTCGCGGCTGCGCTCGGCCTGGATGCGATCCTCGGAACGATCGACGCGATGGTACTCGCCGTAGGTCAGTGAGCCGTTGCGCACGCCCTGATTGATGCGCGCATTCTGGTTGTTGATGCGGTTCTGCACTTCGCCCGCGTTGGCGGCGAGCGGCGCCACAAAGGCGGCCAGAAGTGCGGTGGACAGGATGATTTTGGTGAACATGAAGCCTCCGGAAAACGGATGATGATGGCATGGAACAATGTCCACCAGCATCGTACGCGGGACGATCGGCGAATTCACGCGATCTCAGAGAACGCTCACCACGCTCTCAGGCCTGTCTCATCCGAAGCGAGGCTCGGGGAAGCTAGAGGTTGCCGTGCAGCGGCCGCGGGGTCAGCGAGGCGCCGGCAGCTTCCGCGAGCGCCAGCGCGTCCCCGACGAGCTGCCGCGCCCCGCTGGGACACGAGATGTCGGGTGACGCCTTGCCCTCGTACACGATCTGCAGCGTCGTACCGAACGACATGCTCTTCATGCAGCGCCGCACCGCGATGCGGTCGAGCGGCCCGGCCGCACGCAAGTCGGCGAAGAAATGCTTCACCAGCAGCAGCGACACACGTTTGCGCAATGGGACATCGCCTTGCTGCAGCGTGGTCCAGCCGTCGGTGGAGACGCGCAGCCGGTAGCCGGCAGTATTGGTCGAGTTCGACTTGAGGATCAGCGCCTCGTTGGCGCTCACCGGGATGCGCATCCCGGACGGCGGCGTCGCCGCCGGCTCGACCATCGGCCCGTAGGTGGGCAGCACTGCGAGGAGTGCCGCGAGAATCGCGCCCTGCACGCCCTGGAAACGCAGCGGCCGCAGCCCGCGTTACGGGCGTTCAGGCAGAGGCGATCGAGGACCCGATCGTGCTGAACAAGTGGCTGATTTTTCCGCCCAGAAAACTGAGCGCGGAGATGCACAGCATCGAGATCAGTCCGAGGACGAGTGAGTACTCGACCATGGTGGCGCCGTCTTCGTCTGCGAGCAAGGCACGCAATATTGTGAGGTTCATGTTGTAAGGATACCCCTCGGGGGGAGGGGTATGTCCAGCATAATGCGAGTCCTTTGCAACAAGTTAACCCCTCCCCCCTAGGGGGAGGACTGAACGCGACATTTGGGGAGATTGCGCATCGAACGTATGTTCGCTATTCTGATGCTTCCATGCCGACCGTCTGCGTCTGGATCCCGGCCTTCCGACTCGCCGTGGCGCGCACGACGAACCCTGGGATCGCGCTCGATGCGCCGCTGATCCTGGCCGACCGGGTCGAGCGGGGACGGGTGGTCGACTGCACCTTGACGGCGGCGGCGCTCGGCGTGCGGCCCGGGATGACGCTGGTCCAGGCCCAGGCCGTCGCGCACGATGCCCGCACCGCGTTCGACGACCCTGCCGTCGACGCACGGGTGTGGAGCGAGGTCCTCGACGCCCTCGATGCCGCCTCACCGCTGGTCGAGGACGGCGGCCTGGGCCGTGCATTTCTCGAGATGCAGGGGATCGCCGGCGACCCGGCCGGCTGGATCGCGGCCGTCCGCAGCGCGCTGGCGGGGTTCGATCTGCCGCTGCGCACGACGTGCGGCCCCAGCCCGTTCGTCGCTGCGGCCGCTGCCTGGCGCGGCGACGGCATCGTCTGCGACGGCGATCCGGCGGCGTTCGTCGCCCCGCTGCCGCTCGAGCTGCTGCAGATCGAGCGCGGCATCTGCGAGCGGCTCCGGCTGCTGGGCGTCACCACCCTCGGCGAGCTCGCCGCGCTGCCGCACGGACCGTTCGTCCGCCGCTTCGGCGCTGCGGCGGCGGCGTGGCACGACCGGGCGCGCGGCATCGACAACCGGCCGCTCCAGCCGCGGACGCGCGCCTTGCGCGTCGACCGCATGCTCTACGGTGAAGGCGAGGCCACCTCCGAAGAGCAGGTGCTGTTCGCACTGCGCACGCTGGTCGGCTGGGTGGTCGACGACCTCGCGGCGGCGGGCAAACGCGCCGGCCGTCTGGTGCTGACCCTCGAGTGCGAAGATGCGCAGACGCGCGTACTGACGACGCGCGTGGCACAGCCGACCGCGGTACCGGCGACGCTGTTCGAACTGCTGCGCGCGCGGCTCGAAGGCGTGACGCTCGAAGCACCGGTCGTCGGCTTGCGGCTTGCGGCCGAAGAACTCGCCGGCGGCGGCGTCACGATGTCACTGTTCGCCGCCGGCGATCCCGATCCGGACGCCGTCGGCATCGTGCTCGCACGGCTCGATGCCGCGCTCGGTGAAGGCCGCGCGCTGCGCGCACGCATCGTCGACGGCCCGCGCATCGAGCGCCGTTACGCGCTCGAGACGTTCACGCTCGAGCTGCTCGCGACGCGCGGCCCGCGCCTCGACCCGGTGCCGTTGCCGGCCGCCGCAACGCTGCAATTTCGGCTCGTCGCACCGCGTGCGATCGATGTGCACGTCCTCGACGGGATGCCCCGTTTCGTTGGTTCGCCGCCGCAGCAGGTCGTCGAAGTGGCCGGACCGTGGCGCACCGAGGAGCGCTGGTGGGGACCCGCAACCGGCGAAGGCGCGCCGCTCGCGCGCGATGAGTACGACGTCTGCCTCGACGACGGTGCGCTGGTTCGCATCGCACGCGAAGGCACGGACTGGAGCCTGCGCGGCGTGTACGACTGAGTACAGGACCCGCTTCTCGGCATGAGAAGCGCGGTTTCATGCCGGACGCTCTCCGCCCAGGCGTTCTTGCCGACGCTCACGTTCAAGCAATCCTCGATCGCCTGCACGCGCACGCCGACGCGCAACAACAGGATCCGCCGCGGACCTTCTCCGATGACGCCAAGCGCAAGCGCTACATGCAAGGACGCTACGTCGCATTAGATCGGGACAAAGCCGAATTCTGTTACCTTCTGTGCCGTGCCATGGGCGCGCGTCAGGTGGTCGAGGCGGGTACGTCCTTCGGCGTCTCGACGCTCTATTTGGCTGCGGCCGTGCACGACAACGGCGGCGGAAGGGTGATCGCCACGGAATACGAGCCCTCGAAGGCTCGCGAAGCTCGGAGAAACTTCGCCGAAGCTGGAGTCGAGGAGACGATCGACCTGCGCGAGGGCGACTTGCGCGAAACGCTTCGCACGATCGACGTCGCCGTCGATTTCATGCTGGTCGACATTTGGACACCGATGGCGCGGCCGGCGCTCGAACTCGTGGCACCGCGGCTGCGCCGAGGCGCGGTCGTCATGTGCGACAACATCATCGCTGTCGCGGACGGCTATCGCGACTACCGCGCGTTCATCGACGATCCGGCAAACGGCTTCCGTTCGATGACACTCCCCTTCCCCGGCGGTTTCGAGATGTCGCTCCGGATCTGACCCGGCTCGCTGGTCCCGATTCCGGGTCAGCGGTTCGGAAGAGCGTGACGGATCAGGCCGGCCCCGGTTCGCTTCTGCGACTGGGTCGCAGTGCTGGTGACGATGATGACGTCGCGCATGTTGGTCGCGAGGTAGTAATCGTAATCGCCGAACGCGTACGTGCCTTGCACCGGCGTGGTGAAGCTCTGCGAGTAGCAGAGCGTGTCGGTCGCGCTGGCGGGAACGCGTCCGGTTGACCACAGGGCGGTCGAAATCGAACTGCCGATCGGCGACTGCGCGCCGCTGGTGAAGATCGGCGTCGGCGTCACGGCCGGCGAAGGCGTCGCGCCCGGCGATGCGCTGGAAACCGGACTCGGCGTCGCCGCCGGGAAACTCGCCCCCTGTAAGCTGACCGCGGAGTGCTGGATCGGCGGCTGCGACGCGGCCGGTGCCGGCTCGACGTTCACGAACTGCAGCACGTCGCCGGGGCGCACGCGGATCGGCTGCGCCACGTTGCTGTAGGTGCCGTCGGTCGCGACGAGCGCGTAGCCGTTGATCAGCCCATAGGTCGGATCGGTCGTGGCGGTGATGTACGACGCCATCGCGACGAACACGCCGTTTGCGATCGGCGTCCCGCAGGGCGCGGGCGTCGGCGACGCGCCTCCGGTTGGGGTCGGCCCCGGTCCGACGATGATCCCGCTTTGACCGCCGCCGCATCCGGCGGCGGCAGCGATCAGCGACGCGAGCGCGAGGCCGAACAGCCCGCCGCGCGGGCCGATCACGGCGTGACGCTGACCGGAACGGCGATCGACTGCGACGACCCATAGGTGCGCGCTGCCGATAACGTCAGCGACACGTTGGCGGGCGGCGCCGGCAGCGACATCGGACCGATCTGAAAGCGCGCCTGCCATTGGCCCGGGTTCACTTGCGCCAGTTGCTGGCTGAAGGTGTTGTAGGTTAGGGTGACTTGCTGCGCGTTCGTCGTCGTGATGACGTTGAGCAATACGACCGTGTTGCGCGAGAGCACCGTCGGCGAGAACGTCGCATAGAAGATCTGCACCGGATCGGTCGGTTTACCGAAGTTATTCTGCGGGATCGAGCCGTACGTGAACGTGTTCAGCGTCGGGAACGGCGACGAGCCGGCCGGCGCGACTCCCGACGCGGGTGCCATCGTGGGTGCCACCGCCGGCGTCGGCACGATCACCGGAGCCGTCGCAACGGGCGCCGGCGTCAGCGGAGCTGCCGGAGCCGGAAGCAGTGACGCGCGCGCCGCGGGCAGGCGCGTCGCAGGCGGCAGCGTGGGCAGCGGCGGCGGCGTCATGGTCTGCTGCGCCGGCTGCGTGCGGAACGAACTGTGGTCGCCGGGGATGACGATGTGCGGCGTCACCGTGATGATCAGTTCGTTGCGCTGGCCGTTGACCACGTGCTCACCGAACACGCTGCCGACCAGCGGCAGATCCCCGAGAATCGGAATCTTGTTGTTGGTACGCTGGTTCGTCTCCTGAATCAGCCCGCCGATGATCAGGGTCTGATCTTCCTGCAGCGCCACGGTCGTCTGGGTATCGCGCGTCGAAATCTGGGGAATTCCGTTGACGATCCCCGTTTCGCTGTTGACGCTCGGGTGCAGCGTGACGCTGACGTAGTTGTCGGCGTTGACGATCGGCGTGATGTCGAGCGTCACGCCGGTCTGGAAGGTTTGGATCTGCGTCGTCGCGACCGTGCCCGCACCGCCGCCGGCGGTCGTCTCGATCGCGATCGTATCGCCGGCCCGGATGGTCGCCGTGCGGCCCGACACCGTCGTGATGCGCGGATCGGCCAGCACGCGCGCGGTTCCGTTCGACACCAGCAAGTTGAGCTGGACCGGCAGGGAGAGGGGCGTACGCGTGAGGGGCTGCAGATGGCCGATCCGCAGCGTGTTGCCGTTGGCATCGGTCGGCACGATCTCGCTGAAGGTGCTCGAAATGACCGGCTGCGGAAACGACAGGCCGAGATCCTTGGCGACGGTTTCATCGATTTCGAGGATCTGCGTGTCGAGCACGACGAGCTTCTGCGCCACGTCGAGCTGCCCGATCAGGTCGCGCGCCATCGCGATGCTGGCCGGGCTGCCGGTGAGAATCAGCTGCTGCGACGTCGCCGAAACGGTGATGTGCAGGTCGGGGGCCGACGCGCCCAGCGCCTGGGTGACCGTGGCTGCAACGTCGTTGGCCGTGGTCGACGGGTTGCCGTTGAGCCCCGGCAGCGCCGCACGCAGCGTGTAGATTTCGAAGCCGTTTCCGGCGATCGTGACCGCCGGGCTTCCGCTGCCGGCCGCGGCGTACGAGGACGACGTGGTGAGGGTATCGAGCTGCGCGATCGCATCCGCGATGCGGCGGTGCTCGGTCGTGGTCGCGACGATCGTCAGCGCATTGACGCTTTTTTCAACGTTGACCGTGATGTCGGGGAACGAACGCTTCAGCAAGTCGCCGATCGACGCGGCGTCGACCGACCGGATCCGATAGACCTGCGTAAAGCGCGTCCCGGCCGGCGGCACGTCGAGTTCCGCGACCAGCTTGCGCGCGCGCAGGATCGCCGCGGTCGAACCGACGACCAGCACGCTGCTGCCGGCGATCGAGACGTGCGCGCCGGGCAGCGCGGCGGCGAGGTAGCGCGCGACGTCGCGCGACGAGGCCTGCATCAGGTGGAAGGCTTCGGCCGAGCTGCCCGGCCTAGCGAACGCGACCCGGGCCGACGGCGCGACGTCGAGCGAGGCGATGATGGCATGAATCTGGGTCAGCTGCTGCGGCGTCGCCCGCAGCAGCAGCGTGCGGTGCGGGCCGGCCGCGATGTGCGCGGCGGGAAAGAGCGGCCGCAGGTGCGCGACCGCTTCTGCGGGCGTCAGATTCTGCAGCGCGATCGCGTCGACCGCCGGCGCGACGGGACTGCGTACGTCGATCCCTGCCAGCACGCCCTGAATCGACGGCACCAGCGACGGCGGTGCGACGACGATCAGCGCGTTCGCGTTGGGTTCGATCGTGATGCGCGCGGCCGGGAACAGGCGCCGCAGAACGGCGGCCGCGCGCGTCACCGGAATCTGCGACACCGGCAGAACGACAGGCTGGACCGCGAGCGACGAGTTCGCGGGGGTAGGGCCGATCGACGCGGCGAGTACGGCCGCAATCAGGAACGAACCCAGGAAACGGATCGGAGCGATCGTGCCCTCCTAGCGCGGCCGTCGCGTCTTCGAGCCGGGCGCCGTGCCGGGTCGAATGCGATAGATCACCCCGGCATAATCGTCGGCGACGAACAGACTCCCCGTCGGCCCGACTGCCAGGCCGACCGGACGGCCGACGCGATTGCCCGTGATCGGATCCTGAAACCCATAGAGAACGGTGTCCCACTGCGAGCCTGAGGTCCAGGTCGAGCCGCTGAACGCGCCGGTCTGCGGCCGGTCGGTGCCGGAGCTCATCGGAACGTAGACCAGTTCGGGAACGGCGATCGGTTCCATGTTGGCCGCCGACTCGTGCCACGAACCGTGCATGCTGAGGAACGCGCCGCCGAGGCCGCCGGGCAGGGCGCTCGCCGGGAAGGCATTCGCCCCGGTCTGGTTGGCCGGATAGAAGACCGCCCCGATGATCGTGGAGTAGGCGAAGAGTTCGACCGCCGGCTGGACGTCGTTCACGTTCGAACCCGTCGTTGCCGGCGCCACGGCCTTGCAGTTGGCGCTGGGCGCATTGAGCGGGTTGTACAGATGGTCGTTTTCCTCGCAGACCGGCCAGCCGTAGTCGGGGATTCCGTTGTGCGTCGAGACCGGATCGAAGAACTCGTAGGGATGCCCGTCGTACGGACTGTTGTCGTTGATGACGACGGAACCATCAAGCGCCAGCAGGTCGTCTTGCCCCGCGCCGCCCGCCCAAAGCGTGTTGGTGGCGGGATTGACGGTCAGCGCCAGCGCGTTGCGGAATCGCGAAGCCGCCAATGCTTGGGACGATTGCCCGGAGCTGACGTTGACCTTCTGAATCGTCCCACGCGTCGGGTCATTATTCTCCACGCACGCATTGCACGAAGACCCGACGCCGACGTAGAGCATGTTCGTGCTCGGCACGATGGCCACGGAGCTCGTGAAGTGCACGTCGCCGTCGCTGGGGTTTGGATTGGTACTAATGCCGCCGCGCCGGACCTTCGCGATCTCGACCGACGGCGTCGGTTCGGACTGATCGCCGGTGTGATAGGGCACTTGCCACACGCTCTGGTTGGTGGCGATGTACAATTCGTTGTGCACGGGGTCGAACGCGATACCTTGAGCGGGTTCCTGGCTCGAGACATTCGGAACGGTGACGAAGACCTTCGGGGTGCCGCCGGCACCGGTGCCGTCCGCTTTGGGAACGATCCAGACCGTCCCGCTTTTGTCGTCGGTACCGACGAGCAGGTCGCCGTTCGGCAGCGCCACGAGTTGGCGCGGCGCCGGCAGCCCGTTCGCGATCACCTCGCCGTAGAGACCATTGACGTTGAACTGCAACGCGTCGGGCAGCGGCGCGGCCGTCGCACCGGAGATGGGACTGGAGCTCGGTGCTGAAGTGGGGACGGAAGTCGGATTGACGGCCGCCGACGCCGTGAAGATGACGAACCATGTCTGCGACGTCGTGAGCGCGACGGCGGGGATCGGCACGGTGAGCGTCGCGCCGCTCAAGGACGCCGGCCCGACCGTCGTCCACGTCGTGCCCGCGGAATTGCATTCCGCCAGGTAGACGTAGGTGAGGCCGGTCGGAGCGCTGGCGAACGTCAGGGCCAGTGTCGGCGATGCGGACAGCGAAACGGCGCTGCCGGCGCTGAGGGAAAGGTAGGCCAGCGGCTTGAGATTCTGAGCGCCGATGCTTTCCGGACGCCGCAGTACCGACGACGGCGAGGCAATGCCGTTCGGCAGCGTCGTCGTCAGGGTCGCGGTGACGGCGGCGGTCGCACTTTCGACCGGAGCACTGATCGCGGCTGTGACGTTTCCAAGCGAGCCGATCGGGAGCGGCGAGGGCGAGAACGTTGCGCTCGCCGCCGACGGTCCGACATTCAGGTGTGCGGTCATGATCGACGACGGAGCCGTCGTCGGCAGCGCGCCGCCGCCTCCGCCGCCGGAGGACGAACTGCTGCTGCCGCCGCCGCCGCAGCCGGCAGCCAGCGCGACCGCGATACCAACCAGGACCACAACGTGGACGAATCGCGGCGTCGCATTGCGTGAACTCACGGGAACCTCCAGGGGAATTGACGGCGCGGACTTCATGGCAACACGAACGCCGGCGAGGCGGGGATCGCCTTGACGGCCAACGCGCCGGCGCCGGCACAAGCCCCCGTCTTTGCACACACGCTGGTCACGACGGCGAAGTAATCGCCGGCATCGATCTTGCCGTCGGCGTTGCTGTCGTACCAGACCGCGATCCGGTAATTGCCGATTCCGGCGGGAAGATCGGCGATACGAAACGTGCCGGCGGCGCTGACCGGCACGCCGCGCGGGTAGGTGATGTCGGCAATCACCGGCACGGTGGCATTCATCGCCACGTTCGTGTATGCGAACGCGACGAATTGATTGTACGCCGGAACATATTTCGCCGGCACCGTCAGCGGGTTCCCGGTGACGTTGGCCATCGCACGGTAAACGTTGAGCCGTCCGGCGCCCTCGAGCGGGTCACCGATGTCGTCGGCGCTCGCGGTCAGCAAGCTCATCATCTGCGCCGGCGTGAGCGCAGGATTCTGCGAGAGCACCAGGCCCGTCGCGCCGGCGACGTGCGCCGCCGCCATCGACGTGCCGGCGAACTTCGCGCCGCAGTCGGACGCAGCGGTCCCGGCTGCGCAGCCCGGGATACCGGCGTACGGCTGGGTCGTATACGCGTTCTCGATCCAGTGCACTTGATCGGTATCGCTCGTCGAGGATGGATCGCCGCCGGGCGCGACCATCGTGATGCCCGGTCCGGAGTTCGAATACGACGCGACATACTCCGGCGAGGCCAACCCATCGCCGGGATAGTTTGTGTCGTTGACCGCCGAGGCACCGACCGCGATGACGTTGGGATACGCGGCCGGATAATCAATCGTTGTGACGCCCCCGGCGCGCTCGTCTCCGGTGGCGGCAACGACGGTAACGTTGTTCGCGATCGCGTAGGCAACCGCGTCACGCTCGACCGGATCCGGTCCCGCGGCGGACGATCCGCCGAGCGACAGCAGGACGACCCTCGCGTTGTGCGCGACCGCTTCGCGAATCGCTTCGGCCTCATCGGCCGCATCGGCGACGGCGCCCGGCCCGTCCGGGTAAATCTTGTATTCTTGAAGTGCCGCGCCGTATCCGACGCCGGCCCAGCCCGCGCCGTTGTTCGTGACGGCCGAGGCGATGCCCGAATCGACGGTACCGTGGCCATCGGTGTCGGTTGCCGAACCTGATGCCGAATAAATATCGCCGTTGAGAACCTGCTCCGAAAAGGTCACGTTCGGCGCCACGTCAGGCTGGTTCGGGTCATAGCCCGTATCGACGATCGCGATCGCGACCGAATGCGAACCCAGCCCGAATCCCCAACCGCCCGGCGTGTTGATCCGGTACATGTCCCACTGCTCGCTCACGTCGAAGTGCGGGTCGTTCGGATAGACCGCGGCGCCCAGCGGGTAGCGCAGGGCCACCTTGTCCACGCGGAGGACGCCCGGCTCGGCCGCGAGCGCGCGCCGCGCATCGGCGACCGGCAGCCCGGCGCTAAGCGTGATCACCCGGCTGATGGTACCGCCGGCCTGGCTGAGCGTCACCGCCCCCGCGGCGCCGTGAGCCCGCTCGATCGCGTCGATGCTGCGGCTGCGAAGCGCAGTTGCATCGTAGGTGATCGACAGGCGGCGGTCGCTGTAAAGCGGGCGTCCCAGCAGCGTGGACGTGAGGCGAGTCACGATTGATCCGCGCGCAACTTCCGGTCGCCGGTGCACTGATCCGGGCGTTAACGAGCTGATCTTACCGGCCGTATCGACGAGTGAATTGTAAAATATCTGTACTGGACCACTCGCCGATTGCGCTGTAGTGACGCTAAACGGAGCCGTCGTGCCCGGCGCTATGATGCTTATCACATGTGACGTCGTCGAATACGCGGGTGATGCGGTAGCGGGCGTAGTACCGACTGAGGCGCCGTCGATTTTTACTGCGAGACCATGCGGGTTCGAATCGATCGAATACACGCTCAAAACGGCCGGATTCGCCGAGGGCAATACGTAGGGAACCCCGCCAGATGGGGCTTTTCCGCCCCCTCCGCCGCCGCCGCCGCCGCTGCCGCTGGAACTGCCGCCGCCGCCGCACGCTGCGATCGAAAACGACAAGCACAAAAAGGCAGCGACGAACCAAACGTTGCGCATTGAACTCCTAGTGAACCTACCGCGATGAAGGTGAGGACGGTAACGTTGACGCGTTAGCATCCGAACCCTGCCCGAGGTTGCTGGTCTTACCTTGCACATGGTACCATGACGCTCGGTCGACGTGCGACCGCAGGGGAGAGAATGAAACAGCGACTTTACTTTTTTATTGCTGTCGCTTATCTATCGGCAGCAGCGCCGGCGTTCGCCAATCCGGCCAGGACGTTCGCGACCACGTATGTCGCGAGTGCCATACCACGCGGACACGCCGGGCAGGATGCCGGCGTTGACGTCAGCGGCGGCCGCTACGTGCGGATCACGGCGAGCGGGACGATTTCGATGGGCGCGTACGGCGTCTGCGGTCGCACGACCGGGCCCGACGGCTGCCACGCGGCCTTCTCTCCAGCCCGGGTCGCGCCCGCAGCTCCGACGGGCTCGCTCGTCGGGGCCTTCACGACGGCTTCCGGCGCGCTGATCAGCGGCTGGGCGGTGATCGGCGAAGGCGGCTACGTTGCGGTTCCCGCGAACGCCGCGCGGCTCGTGCTCCGGATCAACGGTGCGAGCGGTCACGAAGCCGGCGCGTTCCGCGTCGTGGCCGACGTCGTTTCCGATGTGAGCGCCGCCAGCGCAGGGTCTGCCGCATCCGCGACCACGCAGGCCGGCGGGGTCCGCCGCAGCCTTGCCGCGATGCGGAGCGTGGGCCCCGCCTCGCTGGCGCGCTCGGACGTTCAATACTTTCTCCGGCGCTTCGGCTTCTCGGATACGCCGACGAACGTCACCGCAGTCTACAAGAACGGGATCGCAGCCTGGCTCTCCCAGCAGCTGAACCCGGCCGGCATCGACGACTCGGCGCTCGCCCAGTACATGGAACCGGTGCCGCTCTACGGCACCAGCCCGCAGACGATGAACGGCTACGACAGTTATTCGAACATTCTGCAGCGGCAGATTCTGCAGCGCGAGATTGCATCGAAACGCCAGCTGCTCGAGAAAGTCACCCTGCACTGGCTCGAGCACTTCGCCATCAGCCAAGATAAGGTCAACGACGCCGGTGCCATGGCCCACTACGAGGTGACGGTGCGCAGCGACGCCCTGGGCAACTTCGCACAGATGGTCTCCGATGTCGCGGTCGAGCCGGCGATGCTCTATTGGCTCGACAACAATAACAACAACGGTTCCGACGCCAATAACCCGCCGAACGAAAACTTCGGCCGCGAGCTCATGCAGCTCTACGTGCTGGGTGTGACGCAACTCAATCTCGACGGCACGCCGGTCATGAGCTCGTCCACCAATCTTCCGAACCAGAACTACACTGAGCCCGACGTCAAGCAAGTCGCGCAGGCGTTGACGGGTTTCCAGGTGCAAGCGCCGCCGAATCCGGGCCTCGTGAATCCCTTGACGGTCGACAGCGTGCACTTCTACAACTCGCGGCACGCCAAAGGGCCCTTCACGGTCATGGGCCAGACGATCGTCGACACCGGCGATCCGACCATCGTTCAGAAAGTCGTCAACTCGCTGGTGAACAACCCCAGCACGGCGCCATTCCAAGTTAAGGAACTGCTGCAGCGGTTCGTGAACGAGAACCCCTCGCCCGGCTACGTTTCACGCATCTCGGCGGTATGGAACACCAACGTTTCCAGTCCGACGCAGATCGCTACCGTGCTGCAGGCGATCGCTAACGATCCGGAGTTCTACGCCGGCAAGGGCTCAATGACCAAGGAGCCGATCGAGTACGTCGTCGACGCGATTCGCGCCCTCAACGGCAGCCACGCCACGCCGATCACGACCACGATGAAGACGCCGTATAACAGCGGCTACGGAGCGCTGGGCAACATGGACGAACAACATTGGTATCCGCCCACCGTCTTCTCGTTCTATCGGCCTGGAGACAAAGAGACGCTGCTGACCAATTCGCTGCTGCTCAACCACTGGGGCACGGGCGCCAATTTAAGTAACGAGATTCGCACGACGACGCTGTGCACGACGTGCGACACGAACCTGGACTTTACCAACCTCACCGCCTTAACGGGAGGTATCGACGCCGGGTCGGCCTCGCATTACTTGCTCGACGCGCTCGTCGACGGTGGAACGCCGCAGCTCCAGGCATTGCTCCAGAACTATCTCTCCAACAACATCAAGAACTTGAACGGAGCGGTCTGGATGATCCTCACGTCGCCGGAATACGAGGTCAACTGAACGTGCTGTACTCTCGCCGGCGTTTTCTCTGCGGCGCGACCGCCGTCACGCTCTCGATGCCGACCCTCATGCGCGGCATCGCCGCCGAGGCCTCGGGCAACCTGATCATGGTCACGATCTTCCTCAACGGTGGTAACGACGGGCTCAACACGGTCATCCCGATGAGCACCAAGCAGTATGGAGCGTACACGAGCCTGCGTCAGATCCCGGGCGGCGGCTTCCTGGGCTACACCGAGGCGCAAATCACAACTGCCGGCACGGCGTTCGATCCGAACTACCAGACGCCGTCATCGCAAGCGACGAACTTCGCGTTCAACCCGAACATGACGCAGCTGCGTGCGCTCTACGGTCAGGGCAAGGTCGCCGTCCTTACCGGCGTCGGCCTGCCGCCGGTCGACCCGAACCGCACCGACCACCAGATCGCGCAGTTCGACTGGGCGACGGGCTCGGTCAATCAATTCGGCCTTAGCAATGCCGGCTGGGTCGGCCAGACCTTCGATCAGCTGGGCGGCGGCGGGGCCGTTCCGCCGATGGTCTCCGTCGACTACTCGTCGCCGATCATCCAGCACGGCACGAAAAACTCGCCCCTTTCTCTGGGCGGCGATATCGGGAACTTCTCGATCCCGTGCGGTGACGGCGGTACGGACTGCACCAACCGGCTCGCCGATCTTTCGGCCAACGACGGCTACGCCACGCAGTACATGCAGAGCGAGTTCGCGCGTACGCTCGCCGAAGCGACGACCGATTACGTCGGCGTCGTCAAAGGCTACTCGACGGCGGCCACCGGAAGCACGTATCCTGCGACCGGCAACAGTTCGTTGCGCAACCAGCTCAAACAGGTTGCGCGGCTGATTCAGGCGGCCGCGCCGGTGCGCTCGTACTTCGCATCGCAAGGCGGCTACGATACGCACTCCTCACAGCTGAACGCGAACAGCCAGCCGGCCCTGCTCGCCGACCTCTCCCTCGCGATCTCCGACTTCTACGGGTACCTCGCCGCCAATGGGCTTTCGAGCAACGTCATCATCATGACGTACTCCGACTTCGGACGGCGGGTTCAAGCAAACTCGACCGCCGGCACCGATCACGGCACCGCCTCGGTGCACTTCATCGTGGGCGACCCGGTCAAGCCCGGTGTGTACGGCACCTATCCGGACCTCACCAAGCTCGACCCGAACGGGAACCCGCTTATCTCGGTCGACTTCCGCAACTACGTCTCGGATCTGGTCTCCGCGCTCGGCGCCGACCCAACCGCGATCGTCGGCCAGACCTATCCGAAGCTGGGGTACATCTGACATGTCGCCAATCGGTCGTATCGCAACACTGGCCGGCGTCGCGCTAGCCGCCACACTGACCCTCCCGGCCGGCGCTCAAATGCGCGCGCAAGGCACGGCCGCGCTGCCGGCCCCGGGCGTCATCCGCATTCCAACCTCGGCGTCGGTTCCGGTGCTGCCGATCAGCGCCAACGAGCCGATTCGCAACGGCGAGTATTCGACCCCGATCCGCGTGCCTTCCGACCGGGCTGCGATGGCGGCCCAGATCCGGCAGCAGCGCGCACTCGAAGCCGCCCGTTTCGCCGCCGGCGCCGGCCCCGGTGTGACCGTTCAGCTGCGCCGCTCGCGCTACTAGGGAGCTTTCCCGCCGCCCGCCCCGGCAGGCGTGTCCATGCCGGGTGCGGGTAAAACAGCCGGGATGGAGCCCCTCGATTCGAACCCCGGCCAGCACGATGACGACAACGACGACCAAGCCGACGAGATCGACGAACTCGGGGCGCCGCAATTCTACCTGACCACCTTCATCCCGCGCGACGCATGGTACGATCTGGGGCCGGACGAGGCGACGACCTTCCTTCAGAACCGCGTCGCACAGCTGAACGAAGCCTTCGTCGACGAGGACGAGGGCGTGATTTGGGCCTATCGCTACCACGTGGTCGAGAAGGCCCGCGAAGTCGACGCCGTCGTGCTGCTGTGGATGATCAACTCCGACGAGGCCCTCGAGACGCTCGAGGGCACCTTGCGCCGGTCCGACGTAAACCGGTATTTTGATTGGAGCGTCATCGGCGGCCCGCAGAACAACGCGCCGCAGGATATCCTGGGAGCCTTTCTGGGCACGCTCGTTCCGCAATCCGATCCGCAGCAGCATCCGAGCGAGAATTGACGTGCGGGCGGCAAAACGGGGAACGAGAACCAGTATGAACGACAGCAACGAGCGGCCAACCGATGTCCTCGCCGACGCGCACGAGCAGCAGGCTGACGTGACCGGCGACGAACTCGGCGGCGGACTCGGCAACACCGAACACGGGGGCGCGGACGACGGATGACTGGCGGCGGGGATCTCGACGAGATCGAAGATCATGACATCGAGGACGTGGACGTGGACGAAGACGAGGACGCAATCGTCGACGAAGAACCGGACGCTACCGACGACGGCGACGATGTGGCGCCGCCGATCGCGGAGGCGGAGATCGACCTGAACCTCAACGACCGCATACCCTCGGCCGGTGCTGCCGACATCGGCGGCCGGGCCGGCGACGACCAAACGGCGCCCTGAACCCAACGCCGGGCCCTACGGGGTCTCGATGATTTCGATCAGCCGCGGGTAGACGAATTCGGTACGCGCTTGTGGAACCGCCGGTTCGATGACGTCGTGCACCGGCGGCGCGCGCTGAAGTTCGACCGCGGACACGATCACGCCGTCACCGGCGAGCGCGCCCAGACGGCGCAGAGCAAACGCATTGTTGACCGCCGGTTCGCGCGGGTTCAGCACCACGACCGCGCGTCGCGCATGCGTCGTGCTGCCTGGTGCCCGCATCGTCGTCGAGAGCAGCAGCGATTCGCCCAGCGCCCGCGTCGCGAAGCGCGGATAGCCGTGCGACGGAGGCTGGCTCTCCTTGAGGCGCGGATCCCACCACGAGAAGCGGTTCGGCGCCGCCCGCAAGCTCGCACCGAGCGCGTCGTTCAGCGTGCCCGGCACGAACCGCAGGCCGCAGAACGGAGATACGGCGATCGCGGTGTCGATCGACGTGCGCGCCGCGATCCAGCCGGCGAGCACGGCGCCGACGGAGATGCCCAGCACGACGACACGCTCTCCGCACAGCGCCGCGATCGCGACGGCTTCGAGCGCGGTCAGTTCCAGATCGACCGCACGCAGGTTGGCGATCGCGTCGGTCATGCGATCGCGATACCCATGGTAGGGCATGCGCGGCACCAGCACGGCATGACCGCGGTCAGCCAGCTGCGGCGCCAGCCGGTCGTACTGCGGCGGCGCGTTAGTGAAGCCGTGCAGCAGCACGATCGAGACGGGCGCGACGTCGTCGCGCAGCCAGGAACGCCCGAGGTAGCGCGGATCGATGCGTTCGTCGCGCTGGTCGTCGTCGGTGATGACCGCGAGGCGCGCCCGCGCCTCGGTGATGCGTTCCGACATCAGACGCGCGGGACACCCCGCATGACGAGGCGTTCGAGCCAGCGCAGCGGGCGCGTGTTCCACGGATCGCGCCGCACCAACGGGTCGACCAAGATGACCTCGAGCCCGGCCAGCTTCGCGCCCAGGACGTCGGTAAACACCTGATCGCCGATCACGACCGCTTCGGCGGCCGAGAGTTCGAGCCGGTGCAGCGCGCGCCGGAAACCGAACGGCAGCGGCTTGCGCGCCCGCGCGATGCACGGGACACCGAGCGTCCGCGCGATCTCCCAGGCCCACGGCGTTCCGTTGTTCGTCAGCACGACCACCTGCACGCCGGCGGCGTGGGCGCGTCGTACCCAGAGCGCGTCCTCCTCCAGCGGCGCCTGCGCGCGGAATCCGACCAGCGTGTTGTCGAGGTCGACGATCGCGCCGCGAATACCGCGCGCGCGCAAGGCGGCCGGGTCGATCGCGTTGATCCCGCGGGTGTACGTGTGCGGCCGAAAGTACTTCACCATCAGCGTATCGAGCCTACCCGCTTCGGCGGGACCAGCACCGACACCGCGCCGGGCACGATGCTGAAATCGGCCGGCAGCCGCGCAACCTGCTCGCTGTCGGCAAAGACGCGATGAGGATGGCCATGCTGCGAGCGCACCGTAAAACGCCTGCCCTGCAGCGCGACGATGTTCGGCGTGTGCGCGAACCGCCGGAGCGCGATCGCGGCCAGCACGCCGAGCGCATTCCACCACCCGGGCACGTCGATCGAGTACAGCCATAACTTGCCGTCTTCCAGACTTCCCTCCGGATTCTCGACGACACCTCCGAAGCGGTAGCTGTTTGCAACGGTGAGCTGGACCGTGCGGACGGCGCGCCGCGAGCCGTCTTCGAGCGCGATCTCCAGGTGGGTCGGCCGGATCCAGCGCAGCGCCTGCAGCGTCGCCAGCGGAATCGCGAGCATCCCGAACGCCCGCTTGAGCTTTCCGGTCTGCAGCCGGGCCACGCGCGTCGACAGCCCGACCGAGGCTTCGTTGAAGTAATACGCACCGTTGACGCACCCGACGTCCAGCTGAACCGCCCGCCCCGCGTCGAGCATGCCCGCCGCCGTGACGATGTCGGCCGGGATACCGAGGGTACGGGCCAGCTCGTTGAAGGTCCCCAGCGGGACGACCACCAGCGGAAGCTTGGTCTCGATGAGGCCGGCGATCGCGCTGTTCAGCGTGCCGTCACCGCCGCACACGACGACCGCGTCGACGTCGTTTCGGCGCGCCACGATCGCCGCGGAGAGTGCCTCCGGCTGGCCGAGCGGGAGCTCGATCACCTGGTGGCCGTGACCCGCAAAGGCCGCCGCGATGCGGTCGCGCGCGCCGCTGCCGCGGCGGGCACGCGAATTTACCGCCAGCAGAACGCGTTTGCTCATCGCCGCTACTATCTACCCGGGAGGATGACGGTTCAACGGCGCCGCGCGGCGAACCCAGGCCGGGTGACGCTGCAGATGCTCTGGGTCGATGCCTTCACCGCCGTCCCGCTGGAAGGGAATGCATGCGCCGTGGTGCTCGATGCCCGCGGCCTCGACGACCAGCGCATGCAGGCAATCGCGCGCGAGACCAACCTGACGGAGACGAGCTTCGTCTTTCCCGGCGATGCGGACGCGGACTTCAACGTGCGGTATTGGACGCCCAGCGGCGAGATCCCGATGGCCGGCCATCCGACGATCGCGACCACGCACGCGCTGTGCGAGAGCGGTGCGATCGCCGCCGGGCAGGACGTCGTGCGCCTCAAGATGCCGGCAGGTGTGGTCCCGGTCACGATCGCGCGCGGCAGTCCGCCGCGCTACGCGATGTCGCAGATCGCGCCGGCCTTTCTGTCGACGTTGTCACGCGCCGAAGCGGCGCGCGCCCTGAACCTGCGTGAAGACGACCTTCGCGCCGGGACCACGCCGCAGACGGTCAGCACCGGGACACCGCAGCTGATGGTGGCGCTGGCCTCGCGTGAAGCCCTCGACCGCTGCGTTCCCGACGCCGCCGCGCTCTTCGGCGATCGGCGCGACTGGTTTTCGGTGCACGTCTTTGCGCCGGGCGACGGCGAGGTCGCGCTGGTATCGCGGCACTTCGCCGAATTTCGCGGCATCGTCGAGGATCCGTTCACCGGTTCGGCGACCGGCGGTATGGCCGGCTACTGCGCGCGCTACGGGTTGGTGCGCGAACGCAACTATGTGGTCGCGCAAGGTGCGCACGTGCACCGTCCAGGGCTGGCCGAGGTGACCGTCGGCGGCGAACCGCCCGACGCGATCGGACGCATCACCGTCGCCGGGCCGGCCGTCACCGTCATGCAGGCAACGATGACGCTGTGAGGCGCCCTTTGTCGATCGCGTAGACGTGCCGCACGAAAGCCGGCACGTCTTCATCGTGATGCGAGATCAGCAGCAGCGTCGTCCCGCCCTCGGCGAGCTCGTGTAAGAGCACGGTGAGTTCGGAACGAAAGCCGGCGTCGAGCCCGCCCCAGACTTCGTCGAGGATCAGCAGGTCGGGCCGATGGACCAGACCGCGCGCGATCAGCACCTTGCGCCGCTCGCCGAACGACAGCGATCGAAAGCGGCGGCGCGACAGATGGGTGAGCCCGAGCCGGCGCAGCAGTTCGTTGACCCGCCGCCGCTCGTGCTGGTCCGGCTCGTGCATGACGCCGATGCTCGACACGAACCCCGACGCAACGACGCGCTCCACGGTCGGGCTGACGTCGTACGCCGTTTGCAGCGCGTCGGAAACGTGCGCGATCCGCCGCTTGAGTTCCCAAAGATCGAACGGTCCGCTGCTCCCGAACCGCCGCACCCCGGAGCCGTGGACGGCCGGGATCGTTCCGGCGATCAAGCCCGCGAAGGTGCTCTTTCCCGCACCGTTGGGACCTCGGATCGCGCTGTGTTCGCCGCGGCCGATTCGCCAGCGCACCTCCCGCAGCACCAGCGACGCGCCGCGATAGACATCGGCCCCGTCGATCGCGACGAGCGGCTCACCGCCGGACGGCGCGGTCTGAGGCGCGAGCGCCGACCCCGGCGCGCGACGGCGCGCGGGCGGCATGCCGTCGCCGGTCTCGACGATCCGGCCGCCGGCCAGACGTGCGTAGGCGGTGGTCGATGCGGGCAGCTCGTCGGCGCGATGCGACGCGCATACGACGTGCGTTTCGTGCGAGACGGCCTCGAGAAACTTCAGCAGCGCGGTCCGGGCGGCGCGGTCGAGCCCGTTCGTGCACTCGTCGAGCACCAGTACGCGCGGCGCGCGCACGAGCGCGCGCGCGACCAGCAGCAGACGAAGTTCGCCGAACGAGAGCGCGTTGATCGCGCGTTCGGCCGGCGCTTCGAGTCCGAACCGAGCGATGACCTCGCCGACGCGTGCTGCCTGCGCTTCCGAGAGCGGTTCGGGAAGGTACAGCGCGTCGGAGAATCCGGTCGCGACCAGCGTGCGGCCGGCGAGCTCGAGATCGAGCCGCGCGTAGCGTTCTTGCAGTTCCGGCGACACGTAGCCGATCAGCGGCGCCGCAGCCGCCACGCTCTGCGGCCGGCCGGCGAGCGCGTAGCGCCGCGTGCCGCCGTCGCGGTCGATCCAAAGGTCGCCGCGGATGACCCGCAGCAGCGAACTTTTGCCGGACCCGTTCGGCCCCACGAACGCCCACTGGCGGCCCAGCTCCAGCCGCCACGAGATGTCGAAGAGTACCGGCGCACCGTCCAGGTGGACGTTCGCGTGCGCGAGGGCGATCAGCGGCGGCTGCATCGCTTGCAACCCGGGCCGGGTTGTACTCTCTGCCATGTCCGTTTCAACTCTCGGAGCGACACGTTCGCTCGTCCGGGTCATCCCCGCTGCCGCGACCTTGGAAGGCGGCGGCTTCCTCGTCCATCGTCCGGTGCCGGCCCGCGGGGTCGAGCAAGTCGATCCGTTTCTGCTGATCGACGAACTAGGCCCCGCCGACATCGCGCCCGGCAAGGCGCTCGGTGCGCCCGATCATCCGCACAAGGGGTTCGAGGTGATCACCTACGTGCTCGCGGGCGACAACGAGCATCGTGACTCGCACGGCAACACCGGACGACTGCGCAACGGCGACGTGCAGTACATGGCGGCCGGAAGCGGTCTCGTGCACGCCGAGATGCCGAGTGCCGAGTTTCTTCGCGATGGCGGGCATCAGCACGGATTTCAGATCTGGGTCAACCTGGCCCGCGCAAGCAAGACGATGCCCCCACGCTACAAGGATGTCGCCGCAACCGAGATTCCGGCGGCACATCCGGCACCGGGGGTCGAGGCTCGCGTGATCGCCGGCGAACTCTTCGGCGTGCAGGGTCCCGTGCACACCGTGACGCCGTGGACCTACGTCCATGCGACGCTCGCACCGGGGACGGAGCTCACCCAGCCGGCGCCGCCCGATTGGACCGCGACGATCTACGTCTTCGACGGCGTCGCATCGGTCGGGGCGCGCGAACTGCGGCGCGGCGACTACGCGATCTTCGCCAACGACGGTGCGACGATCGCGCTGCGGAACGCAGGCTCCGCGCCGGTGCAAGCGCTCTTCCTGTGTGCGCGGCCGCTGGCCGAACCGATGGTTCGCTACGGCCCCTTCGTGATGAACACCGTCGACGAATTGCAGCAAGCGTTCGATGATTTTCAGGCCGGCCGCTTCGGCACCATCACGCCGGCACACGCCGAATAACCCGGCTCGCGCGTGAGCGCCGGCGGCCGGGACCCTAGCTCGAGGTCGTCACCGAGCGGGGTGTTGGGAGTTTGCGCGAGGCGGGCGACTGATCGCTGATGAGCGGGAAGATAATCGCGACCGACAGCATGATCGCGGCCGGCTGGAGTGCCCCAGCGTACGATCCGGTGATGTGCTGAACCGTCGCGGCGAACCAGGGACCCGCCAAGCCGGCGCAGCCCCACGCGGTCAGGTTCAGGCCGTAGTTCGAACCGTAATGACGCATGCCGAAGTAATCGGCATTGTAGGCCGGCATCGTTCCGAAGCCGCCGCCGTAGCACAGCAGCACGATCGCGAACGCGACGCACAGCAGCGGCAGCGACGTGATGCTGCCCATCACGAAGAAGACGAGCACCTGGATCCCGAAGATGCCGGCGAACGCATAGCGGCGCCCGATGCGGTCGGAGAGCCAGCCCCAGAACACGCGGCCGAAGCCGTTGAACAGCGACAGCGTGGCGTAGAGTCCGGCCACGACGGCGGCCGAGGCGCCGGTCAGTTCGGTCATGATCGGGACCGCATTCGAGATGATGATGATCCCGGCGGTGACGTTCAGGAACAGCATCGTCCACAGAATGTAGAACTGCGGGCTCGCCAGCATCTGACGCGTGTTGAACTGCGGCCCGCGCTCGCCGGAGGCGACGATATCAGCCGGCGGATTTTGGAGCAGCACCGCAATGAGACCGCCGAAGATCAGGAAGATCGCGCCGGAGACGACGAACAGCGACAGCAGCGAAGTGATGTCGTGCGAGGGCAGCGTGAAGCGTGCCTGATCGAAGCCGGCATGGTTCGCGGTCGCCGCAGCACGCGCGGTCACGTAGGCCGCCGCCTCCTTTGCGATGCGCGGGTACGGGGTCAGCCCTTTGAGCAGCAGGTTGTAGAAGAATGCACCCAGGCCGAAGCCCCCGATGATGAGGCCGCCGCCGAAGCCGCGCCGCTCGGGGAACCACTTGATCACGGCGCACAGCGCGGCAATGTAGGCCATCCCGCAGCCGAAACCGCCGATGACCCCGTAGCAGACCCAGACTGCCCCGTAGCCCATCGACGCGGTGAGGCCCGTCAGCATGTTGCCGACTCCCCACAGCACGCAGCCCGTAATCGCGACGAGACGGGGGCCCACCCGGTCCTGCCACCGCCCGCCGACGAACGCGCCCACACCCAGAAAAAAGTTTGCCAGAGCGAAGGCCGTTGTGGTATTGACCAGGCTCCAGTGGAAGCTTGCGATGAGCGGCGCGGAGAACAGGCTGAACGAATAGAGCGCGCCGGGTCCAACCATGACCAGGATCCCGACCACCGCCGCGGCCCATCGATTCATGCAGTCCTCCTCCGGTGCTTCCCCCGGTTCGGCCCGGGCCACGCGACCCAAACGTCGCATGTCTCTTAGCCCTATCGGCTGAAGTTGGCCGGTTCCTTACCGCGGAAAGCGCGTGGAGTTAAATCTGGGCCCCCACTCTGCCGATAGTATGAGGACGAGGGCCCGCTTATAGAGGAAGAGCCTGCTAATGACCGACCCCACGGACCTGACCGCCTCGGAGGCTGAGAACCAGCAGCCGGCAGGCGACAAGACGATCATCTCAACGCTGGGTCTTGTAATCGGCGTGATCGTCTTTACGGCGCTGCTGTTCGGCATCGTGCTGGTGAACTCGGTCGTTTCGGTGCGAGTCAAGCAAACGCTCGCTGCCGTGAACGCCGCCAACCTCCAAAGCGTCCGCGTGCAGCGCATGACGGCCACCCTGCTGGAGATCCAGCGGGATACGCGCCTGGGGCGCGACGTCTCGCAAGAACAAACGGACCTCGCCGCGACGACGGCGGCCTTCGATCAGACCGAGAGCGCTCTCAAGAGCGGCGGCCGGGTTCAGGATGCGTCCGGAAGCGACGTGGCCATCGACCCGCTGGGTACCGAGGCCAAGCAGAAGCTCGCCGATGCCGACGGCTACTGGGCGACGATCCATACCTACGTCACCAGCTATCTGTCGAATCGCAGCACCCCGTCGCTCGACAATGCGGTCGCGGCCGCGGTGCGGACCGGGCCGCGCCTCTCGGATACGATGAACCAGATCGCGCTCCAGGTCGCCGACGCGTCGTCGATCGACGTCGCCAGCCTGTCGAGCACGCGCAACTTGATGACCGGCCTCTCCGTCCTCACGTTCTTGGTCATCATCGCGAGCTTGCTCGGACGCGTTCGGGAAAGCCAGCGCACGGTGCTGCTCTACGCCGAGAGCCTCGAGAAGCGGAATAAGGACGCTGAGGACGGCGCGCGTTTGCTGGCCGAAGCGAAGGCCGGCTCCGACATGATCATGGAGACGGTCACCCAAGGGCTCTTCCTGATCGACCCGTCGTACCGCATCGCCGGCGAGTACTCGCGCGAACTCGAGCAGATCTTCCGCATGCCGGACCTGACCGGTTTCAATCTGCTCAACATCCTGCAGCGTCTGCTCACCGAGCGGATGTTCAACACGTCGAAAGACTACTTCGCGCTGCTGTTCGACAAGACGAAGAAACAGCGCACCGTGCTGCAAGTTAACCCGTTGGCGCAGATCGAGGTCAACTTCCCGAATTCGGAAGGCGGCTACACGTCGCGCTTTTTGAACTTCTCGTTCCGGCGCATCGTCGAAGACGCGAAGATCACACGCGTCTTCGTCGCGGTCAGCGATGTTACCGAACGCGTCCAGCTCGAACACGAGCTGCGCGCCGCGGAAGCCCGCAAGGAACGCCAGTTCGAGTTCCTGCTCGGCGTGCTGCACATCGAGCCCAAACAGCTCGACGACTTCATGACTACCGCACGCGAGCAGATCGCGATCATGAACGACGCGCTGCGCGCACAGGATTTCGCCGGCGCCTCGAGCGGTCAGATGGACATCCTGCGGCAGCGGCTCGATGTCGTGTACAGCAGCGTCCACAACATCAAGGGCAACGCGATGATGTTGAAGCTGACGTACTTCCAGAACGTCTGCCAGGAGTTCGAGAGTAAGATCGTCTCGCTGCGCAACCGCGTGGCGCTGGGCGGCGACGACTTCCTGGCCGTCGTGATCGCGCAGTCGGAGCTGAGCAAGGACCTCGACGAGCTGCAGGAAGTCCGGCAGCGTTTCTTGGGCATCGGCCGCGGCGGCCTCACGCCCGAGCTGGCGGCGCTCTCAGCCAACGGCGCACCGGCCAACGGCCGGCCGGCGACCGATCCGCTGCTCACCCCGATCGCCACGCTGGCCGACGAGATGGCCAAGGCGAGCGGCAAGGAAGTGCGCGTCGAGGCGCAGGGTTTCGACACCCGCCTGCTGAGCGACGCGATGCGGCGCTCGGTCAAGGACGTGCTGATCCAGCTCACCCGCAACAGCGTTTCGCATGGCGTCGAAAGCCCGCAGGAACGCGAATCGCTGGGCAAGGCGCGCAGCGCGACGATCTCGATCCGGGGCTTGTCCGATCTGCCGATCGGCTCGTTCGGCTTCACCTTCCGCGACGACGGTCACGGGCTCGACCCGGATCGCATTCGCGAGAAGGCGATGGCGAAGGGCCTGATCACCGGCGGCTCGGCCAACGGGATGTCGTCGAAGGACATCGTCGGCTTGATCTTCAGTGCCGGTTTCTCGACCGCCGACGTTGCGTCGGAAGACGCCGGCCGCGGGATCGGGATGAACCTGGTCAAGAACATCGTCGTCGACCAGTACGGCGGCAAGATCAACGTCACATCGGAAGTGCCGCGCTATACCGAGTTCACGATCGTCCTCCCACTCGGCGCGCGCACTATCGAACCATCCGAAGATTCTCATGCGCAACTCATTGAGTCATGAAGCTGCTGATCGTCGACGACTCGAATGTCATTCGCCGTGCAATTCAGCGAGCGATCGGGGAGCCGGACTACGAGATCCGCACCGCCGGCAACGGTGCTGAAGCGATCAATGTCTTCGACGAATTCGGTCCCGAAGTGGTCACGATGGACATCACGATGCCCGAGATGGACGGACTGATGTGCGTCGATATGATCCTGCAGCGTAGTCCCAGTACTCGGATCCTGATCATTTCCGCGCTGGCCGACGCGAGCACTGCCGTGGAAGCCGTCAAGCGCGGCGCCCAAGGGTTCTTGCTCAAGCCGTTCACCGCCGAGACGCTCAACACGGAACTCGTCGAGCTTTTTCGCGACTAAGGGAGTAGGCCGACCACAATGTCCGAGGACGACCTCAAAGTCTTTGTCAAGGGTACCGAACGGTTTTTCGCGCAGGTGACCGCGACGTCGGCGGAAGTGAGCACGCCGTTCGTGCGGGAGCAGAAAGATCGGGTCGTCAGCGATTTCTCCGCCGTGATCGGGGTCTCGGGGACGCAGCGGGGGTGCGTCTATTTCACGGCGCCGCGCGAGATGGTCGCGGAGCTTGTCAAGCGGCTGGGAGAAACCGAGCAGACCGACGAAATCTATGCCGACTATGTCGGTGAGATCGCCAACACCATCTCCGGCAACGCCCGGGAATTTCTCGGCTCGGGATTCATGATCTCGGTGCCGGTCGTGTTCAGCGGCCCCTCGCACGACGTAAGGTTTCCGCGCGACATGCCCGCCTTCGTCATCCCCATCATGTGGAGCGGCCACAATTCGTCACTTATCCTCTGCCTCAAGGACGACGTAGAGATTGAAAAACAGGCATCGCTCGCGGAAGCACTGAGCACCCTGGGAGTCAACTGATGTTCGTCTGTGCCCGAGACATCGTCGCCCGTACGTCCGATTTCGACATCCTTGCGCAGAATATGACCCTGCGCCCGTGGCAGTGGGAGATGCTCCACAGTTTCGACGATCGCACCTCACTGGGTGCGATCGCGCGGCGCATCGGGGTCGATCTGGCTTCGATCACGGAGTCGCTCTCGGCGCTCGAGCAGCACGGGCTGATCAAGATCCGGACCGTGACGCGGGAAGAGTACCGCCGCGTCTTCGAGATGGCGTCCCCTGGTACGGTCGCGCCCGCGCCGCACGGCATCGACGACGACGACGACATCCCGGTCGCCAAAGCGGCGCCGGTCGAAACGCCGGCTCCGCAGCTCAAGCCGGTGCCGCCAACCGGTGAACCGCTGAGCGTCCGGCTGGAGGCACTGCGCGCGAAAGCCGAGCAGGCTCAAGCGCAGCGGCCGCCGGCGATCGACACGGTCCCCTTCCAAGGCCAGGCCGCCCCCACCACGGTCGAGATCGACACGGCAGAAATGGCCACGAAGTCGGCCGCGGTCGAGATCGCCCAGGCGCCGCCCGAACCCGCTCCCGCTGCCGGTTTCGGCACCCAGCTGGCCGACCTCAAGGCCCGGCTGGACGAAGTGCTCGCGCCGGGTGCGGAACCGGAGGCCCAGGCACCACCCGCTGCGCCGGCATCTCAGCCGCCAAGCCGCGGCGGCTTGGCCGATTTCACCGACGCGCTTACCGGTCACTCGACCGAAACGGTCGCCGAAGCGCCTGCAGCCCCGGCACCCGCGCCGCCGGCGCCCGAGCCCGTCGAGGAAAAGTACGCGCCCCCAGCCGCCGCCAGCGTGAACGGCAACGGCACCGCCCCGCATCAGACGATCGCGTTTTCGCTCGCCGGTGAGCCGCCGCCCAAACCGAAGCTCAGCCCCGACGCGATCGAATTCAGCCTCGGCGGCAACACGCCCGACACCGAGACGCCGAAACCACCCCCGCTGAAATACTAAGCCTAGGATTTGAACGACTACGTTTCGCTGATCCGCCGTTCGAAAACCCGCAACGCCTCCGCGTAGCGCGGAGCGAATTCTCCGGTGCCTTCACGTTTCATAAAAGAACGTACGGCGGGCATGTCGACGTCTGCCGCGCGCCACTCCGACCGCGGCTCTCAATGCGGAAAAGTCATCCCAAGCCGCATACTTGTTCAGGCGGTCACGCACGGAGTCGGTCGGGCTGATGATCCGCAGCACCTGCCCGGCTTCGTGCAGGGTCACGATGTCTTCAACCTCGTCGTTCCCGATTGCAAGCGGCCCGCGCGGAAATTCGACGGTGAAGTGTGTGGCGTCATGCACGAACAACCCATTCTTGAGCCGGTAACCGACTGACGCCAGCGCTGTCTTCACCACCGATCCCTCGGTGTTGAAGGCGAGCACGAAATCTAAGTCCTCGGATTGATAGGCCTCCGGCGCGTAGAACGTCGCTGCGCTGCCTCCACAGAGAACGGCATGAATGCCGTCGCGGTCAAGGACCGTTCCGACCGCAAAGGCGACCTCGCGCAGGGTGGCGTTAGGTCCGATCAAGAGGTTTTCCGGATCGACGTGGACGCCGTCGCTGGCCTTCAAGAGCGGTACGAAGATCCGGCATGAGATCGAGCGTGCGAAGAGCCAGAGCCCGCAACTCGGAGGCAGCGGGCCAGTCGGGATTGACACGAACCTGGCGCTGATTTCCGGCAAGGCGTGAGGCTAAGATCCCCTCGCGCTCCAGGTCCGCGAGGATTCGTTGAGTCGAGAGCAGCGGAACGCCGGCGACGCGCGAAATCTCTCGTGGGTAGCTGTCCCGTAGAGCAACGGCAGCAGTGACGACGCGCGTTCGCGCCGCGCTGCCGAAGAGCTTGATGCCCTCCATAATGCGTTCTACTATGGCAGATAGACGCCGGGGCAGCAATAGAATTGTAGTCATTTGACTACAATTTTAACATCAACAAAGGCGATCGGCGCGAGCCGGTCAGGGGTGCGGGATATCGAACGTATGTTCGAGTATCCTCGGGGTCCCTGATGCCGGTACCCGCGTACGTCGAGCTCCACTGCTGGTCCAACTTCAGCTTCCTCGAGGGGTCCTCGCACCCGGAGGAGCTGATCGCCCACGGCCGGCGCTTGGGCCTGGGCGGCATCGCGCTGACCGACCGGGACGGGCTGTACGGGATGGTCCGCTTCACCAAAGCGGCCGCCGGGACGCCGTTCGCGGCGCTCTGCGGGGCGGAGCTGACCCTCGAGACGGCCGATGCCGAAGCGATCCGGCCCACCCGTCCGGCGCGGCCGTCGAAAGAAGTCCCGACCGATACGCCGCGCTTGGTGCTCATCGCGGCCGACAAGCGCGGCTTCGGCAACCTGGCGCGGCTGATTTCGACCGCCCAGCTGCGCGGCCGCAAACGCGATGCGCGGCTGCGGCTCGACGATCTCGACGGACGCACCGACGGCCTGATCGCGCTGTCGGGCGGCCGCAACGGCATCGTCGAGAAAGCGCTGCTGCGGCGCGATACCGGCGCCGCGGTCGCGCTCGCCGCGCGTCTTCGCGATGCCTTTCCCGGACGGTTCTACCTCGAGCTGCAGCATCACGTGCGGCCCGAGGATCCAGCCTTGCTGCGCGCCATGGTGCGGCTGGCCCGGCAGCTCGACGTCCCGTATGTCGCAACGAACGGGGTCGCGTACGCGACGCGCGCGGACGGGCTGCTCTGCGACGTGCTGACCTGCGTGAAGTACGGCACGCCGCTGCAGAGCGCCGGGACGCTGCTGCGGCCAAATCACGAACATCATCTCAAGACGCCGGCCCAGATGATACGGCTCTTCGCCGAGTTCCCGCGCGCGATCGCAAACACGCTGGCCATCGCCGAGCGGTGCGCGTTCCGGCTCGACAAGCTGGGCGGGGAGTTTCCGCTCTTCCCGATCCCCAGCGACGAAACGTCGGCGCATTCGTACCTGCGCACGCTGGTGATGCGTGGTGCACGCGAACGGTATGCCTGGCCGCTCGATCCGAAAGTCGAACGCCAGCTGGAGTACGAGCTGGGCATCATCGCTCGGATGGATCTGGCCGGCTATTTCCTGGTGGTCTGGGATATCGCGCAGGCCGCTAAACGGCTCCGCGTGCTCGCGCAGGGCCGCGGTTCGGCCGCCAATTCGGCGGTGTGCTACGCGCTCGGGATCACGGCGATCGATCCGGTCGCGAGCGGTTTGCTCTTCGAGCGCTTCCTGAGCGAAGAGCGCGGCGAGGTGCCCGACATCGACATCGACTTCGCGCATCAGGACCGCGAGAAGGTGATTCAGTACGTGTACGAGCGCTACGGCCGCGAGCATGCGGCGATGGCGTCCGAAGTGATCACCTACCGGACGCGTTCGTCGATTCGCGATGTGGGCAAGGCGCTCGGCCTGACGCTCGGTCAAGTCGAGCAGATCGTGCGTGAGTACGATGCGCGCGAGTCGCTCGCCGGAGCGGTGGGCGCCGACCACGTCGCGCCGGCGCCGCTGCCGGACTCCGTCACCAAGCGGCGCGACCTCGATGCCGGTTCGAACATCGTGCTCTCACGCGGCGACGACGTGCCGGCGGCGACGCCGGGACGCACCCACACGCCGAGTTTCCACCTCGCCGACGACCGCGGCGGCGACGATCCGGACGCGCACGTGCGCGGTCCGGTGGGAGGCGAACTCGGCGCGCTGATGCTGGCGATCTGCCGGCGCGTCGATGGTTTTCCGCGCCACATGGGGATCCACAGCGGCGGCATGGTGATCACGCGCTCGCCGCTGGTCGAAGTGGCGCCGGTCGAGTGGGCAACGATGCGTGACCGCACGATCGTGCAGTGGGACAAGGACGATCTCTCCGACCTCGGGCTGATCAAAATCGACTTGCTGGGCCTGGGGATGCTGTCGCTTCTGCGCGATGCGTTCGCGCTGCATGGGCGGCGCTACCCTGACCGGCCGCCGCTCTCGCTCGACAGCATCCCCGCCGACGACCGTCCCACCTACGAAATGCTGCAGCGCGCCGATTCGATCGGCGTCTTCCAAGTCGAGTCGCGCGCCCAGATGTCGATGCTGCCGCGGCTCAAACCCCACTGTTTCTACGACCTGGTGATGCAGGTGGCGATCATTCGTCCGGGCCCGATCCAAGGCGACATGATCCACCCGTTCCTGCGGCGGCGCAACGGACAGGAGCCGGTGACGTATCCGCATCCGAAGCTCAAGCCGATCCTCGAACGGACGCTGGGCGTGCCGCTCTTCCAAGAGCAGGGGATGCGCATGGCGATGGAAGCGGCCGGCTTCAGCGCCGGCGAGGCCGACCAGCTGCGCCGCGCCATGGGGCACAAGCGCTCGCGCGACCGGATGGCCGAGATCTACCCGCGGCTCGTCGAGGGGATGCTCGCGCAGGGCATCCCGCGCGCGGATGCCGACAAGCTCTTCCACATGCTCGAAGGCTTCGCCGACTACGGGTTCCCGGAATCCCACGCGGCCTCGTTCGCGCTGCTCGCCTACGCCTCGGCGTACGTGAAATGCCACCAGCCCGCGATTTTCTGCGCCGCAATCCTCAACGTGCAGCCGATGGGCTTCTATTCCACCGAGGTGCTGGTGAACGACGCGCGCCGGCACGGCGTGACCGTGCAGCCGATCACCGTCAACGAGAGCGAGTGGTGGAGTTTCGTCGACCAGGAAGGCGCCTTGCGGCTCGGCTTTCACCTGGTGCGCGGCATGGGCGACGTGCAGCGGGAACGGCTGGAGCGCGCGCTCTCGCACGGTGACGAGCGCGACGGCGCACCGCGCGAGTTCGTCGATCTGATCGACTTCGCGCGCCGCAGCGGGCTCGAGCGTGAAGCGCTCGAAAACCTCGCCGCCGCGGGCGCGTTCGCGCCCTGGTTCTCGACCCGGCGCGACGCGATGTGGGCGCTGCGCGGACTCGACGAGCGTGAAGCGCGCGGCGAACTCGGCCGGGCAATGGAGATCGAGAACGAACCGCAGCCCGAGCTGCGCGGGCTCTCACCGATCGAGCAGACCACGCTCGACATCCACGCCACCGGCGTCAGCGACGTGCAGCCGATCGCGCACATTCGCAGCGCTCTCGACGCGCAGAACGTGCTGGCGGCGAATCGGCTGCCCGCGATGCCCAAAAATCTGGTCTGCAAGATCGGCGGCTTGGTGATCACCCGCCAGCGCCCCGGCACGGCGAAGGGCTTCGTGTTCCTGACCATCGAGGACGAGACCGGCCTGGTGAACGTGATCGTGCGACCCGACGTCTACGAACGCAATCGCCGCACGATCCGCGGCTCGCAATGCCTGATCGTCGAAGGCGTCCTGCAAAAGGAATCGGGCTGCATCGACGTGATCATGAAACGCTGCTGGGCCCTCGACGCGCACGGCACGACCGACAAGGTCCGCGCCCGAAATTTTCAGTAAAGCGTTCCGGGTATGCTGCCTTCCCCTCAGCCGCCGGCGCTGATCGCACCGGCACCGCTACCTCCCGGCGCCGGTGCCTTCCAGCAAGACTTCGATGCCGCGGCGACCCCCGCGGTGCGCGCCTGGGTGGACGCCGAGGCGGCCGCGCTCTTCGCCGCTCCGCTCGATCTCAAGCGTCTCGCACGCGATGCGGCATCCCGGGCAAGCACCGCCCCCAACCCGAATACGGCCGCGCTCATCCTGCGCTACGCCGTCGAGCTCCGGCTCCAAGCCGCGTTCGAACGACGGCGCTCGACGCTCACGCCGGACCCAATCGCAAGCGGAGCGACGGGCGCTACCTCAGGCAATCAGTGCGGCCTCATAGGCGCGACGCAAGCCATGCAGGAGCTACAAATGAGCTTCAACTTGCAGTATCTACAGCTGCAGGACTCGATGCAGAACGACAACCGCCAGTTCACGATGGTATCGAACATCATGAAGACCAAGCACGACACGGCGAAGAATACGATCAGCAACATTCACTGACCGCGACACGCAGGTCCGTTGCTAGGCGCCCGACGTCGCGCCGATCACGATCACGCGATTGGGGAAGTGAATCTCGTCGCCGGCGCCGGCGAAGCGCGCTGCGGCGGCCTCTTCGACTTCCTTCCGAAGCGCCGCGGCCTGCGCCGGGTCGAGCTGCCGGAGCAACCCATTGAACGGCGGCGCGATGTCGGCAATGTACGCAACGTACTCCTCGGCCGAGCTGAAGGGGAAAATCGCCAAGACATCTTGGACTTCGACCGGCTGATATCCGCAGGCGACAAATCGCTCGCGCAGCGCCGCTGCGTCGTGTAAAGCAAACGGCCCGCCCTCGAGCGGCGCCGGCGGTAGCCCGAACCGTTTCGAGGCGACCGCCATCGGCAGCGAAATCATCGGCACCTCGGCCGGCGCGCCCCAGGTTGCGGCGGCGAAGCGCCCGCCGTCGCGCAGACAGCCGCGATAGTGGGCGAGCGATGCGTCCAAGTCCGGCAGAAACATGAGTCCCCAACGACTGACGATCGCGTCGAAACGCTGATCCCCGGAGTACGCAGCGGCGTCCGCCGCCACGAAGTCGGCGTTGGCGATACCTTCGCGATGCGCGCGTTCGCGTGCCAGCGAAATCATGCCCGGGGAAACGTCGATTCCGACCACCCGGCCGCCGGGAGCGACGGCCTTTGCCGCCGTGATCGCCGGTTCACCGATACCCGTCCCCAGATCGAGGACCGTGCTCCCCGGGCCGATGCGCGCGAACTGGACGAGCCGCTCGCTGATCGGGCGCGAACCGCGCTCGAACTGCGGCGACCAGCGTCCCCACGCCGCAGCGACCTGATCGAAATCCATGGTCGACATGTGAACCGCCTCTCCCGAGAGCCCAAAGAAAAAGGGCGCCTCGGTTGGACCGAGACCCCCTTTCGTTCGACGCCCTATGCGCCGCGTCCGGGTGGTTACTTCTGATGATCGGGAGCAGCCGGGCGCGCCGGCGGCGCATGCTGTGCGGGCGGTGCGACGTGCCGGACCGGTGCTACGGCGTGGTACGCCGGTGCTTGGACGTGGCGCACCGGCGCTGCGGCGTGATATACCGGTGCTTGGCGCACCGGCGCGGCGGCGCGATAGGCCGGCGCGGCGTGATGCACCGGGGCTGCGGCATGATATACCGGCGCTGCTGCGGCATGATGCACCGGCGCTGCGGCATGGTACACCGGCGCTGCTGCGGCGTGATGCACCGGCGCTGCGGCATGATACACGGGCGCTGCTGCGGCGTGATGCACCGGCGCTGCGGCATGATACACGGGCGCTGCTGCGGCGTGATGCACGGTCGCCGCGTGGGTGACCGTCTGCGGCTGACGTGGACCGGTCATGTGCGCGTTCGATGCCGCGTGCACGAGAGTAGCCGGCTGATGCGTCACGACATGGCTCACCGCGGCTTGCCGGTCCTGCGCACGCACCGGCGTGTAGTTCGCGGGCCGCCGATTGGCTGCGAACGGACGCGCGACGGCGAGTTGCTGCGGACGACCCTTGTTGACCGACGCCAACAAATTGCGATCGCCCGAGGCAACTTGGATGTGTTGGCGCTGCATCGCGGTCGCAGGAACGTGCCGCCCGCGGGACACGGCGAGCTGATCTGCGCTCGGGCGAGCCTGAACTCCACCGCGACCGCCATTGTAGCTGATGCGCTGGGCGTTGCGCCAGTTGGACGCGTTGCCCGCTCCTCGGTTGGAGTACACGTTCCGGACGTAGTTCTGGTTCACGTTCGTGTAGGCGGTGTTGTAGCGGAAGTTCCGACCCTGCCAACCGCCGCCGCTATAGCCCGAGCCGAAATAGCCGTAGCCGTAATCGATACCGCCGTAGTAGCCCACCTGGGTTGCCCAGTATCCGTCATTCCAAGTGTAGTTGTAACCGTTGAAGGCCCAGTATCCGGGCGTCCAAAGGTAGCCCGGCTCGGCAGCGGCGACCCAGGTGCCGGGAACCCAATAGTAGCCCCCATAGCCCCAAGCCCAATAGCCCGGCATCCAAATGTAGTTCGGCGCCATGTTCGGCGGCTGCTCGTAATAGGGAATCGCGGGCGGTCCGAAATTGACCGCGACCACGAGGTCGACCTGGGCAGACGCGGGCGCGGGGACGACGGCCCAGATGAGTGCGATGGTCAGAAGAATACCGAATCCCCGGAGGATGCGAGACATAATTCCTATCCTATTCTCGAAATCGTTGATCGTGGCCACACGGGCATGATGGAATCATTGTGCCCACTCCCCACCAATGCTCACGCCGAAGAAGCAATAAGAGTGCGCTTTGAACCAAGCTACCGCTCCTCGCTAACAAGCTTGCGCCTTCTGCTGCGAGTACCGATCCGACGGAACGAACCGATCGCTACCTCGCGTTCCGGAACGAGCGGGACGAAGCGTTCCTTATTTTCGACAGTCGGGCGTTAGCGGCGCTCGATCGGCGGGATGCGGTACGAACCGTCGATGCCCGCTTGCCGCGGCCAATACATGCGCAGCGTCACGAGGAACGGGCCGGCCGGCGCCGGGAGCCAGTTCGTGCGGTCGCCGTCGGGCGGATCGTGCTGGATCGGGACGTCGATCGACCCGTCGGCATTGCGCCGCAGGCCGGTGTCGCGCAGCGTGTAGCGGTCGATCGCGTTCGCGACGAGATAGTGATCGGGCGAATACAGCGTGAGCGACCAGAAGCCGTTGACCGGCGGCAGGTCGCCGGCCGCGAAGTGCAGGCTGTAGCGGTGTTCGCCGCTGAGCTGCGCACCGGTTCCGTCGACCGAGGTCTCGGGATACACCGCGTCTTCCGGCAGGTTGGCGGCGAGCAGCGTCAGCGCGACAAACGCCCGATAGACGTAGTCGGTCCCGAATCGGCCGGTGTTCGCGGTGTAACGCCAGCCGTTGATGTGCCGCACACCCGGCGCGTCGTATGCTTGTACCAACGCCAGGCCATCACGCACGCCCGCGTCCAGCGCTGCGCTTAGCGCCGGATCGATCGTGCTCGCATCGAGTGCCTTCCCCGGCACGATGCCGATCGCGGCCAGACGCGCGACGATCGGGGCATCGGCCGCGCGCGGCGGGTTCGCAACCAGCGCGGTGGCCAGGAAATTGAAGTACGTGATGCCGCTCATGCCGGCGACGATCGAGGGCGGCGTTGGACCGGTGTCGGTGTTCGGGTCGCGCATCACGCCGGGCGGCGCCTGATAGGCCGGATCACCGAAATGACTCAGCGGAACGATGCGGTATTGCTGTTGGATTGCGGTGATGACGCTCGGATCGTCACCGGCGACATTCCGCGTGCGCGCGAGCACCCACACGTCGTTGGTCGACGACCGCACCGCCGTGACGCCGGCGGGCAGCGAGCCGGTCCATTGCGGACCGACGATCGCGTAGTCGCCGGGTGCCGAGTGCGGGACGCGCGTCGTCGGGTCGGCGATAACGTCGGTCCACGCATCCATCACCTGGGCGACGAAGTAGCGTTTGCCGGCGTCGGGCACGTGCAGCACCTGCGGTTCGTGCGAGACGTCGACCCAGGCTGAGGAGTAGCGCGTGTCGCCGTTCGGCGCGACGACGATCCGGAACACCGGGGTCGGCCCCGAACGCATGTGCACGAACGTGCCGGCGGGCGTCGCCGTGGTGACAATCCGCTTGGTGACCTCCATGATGACCAGCGGGTAACCGTAGACGAACCCGTCTCGCGCGATCGCCCGCGCATCCGGCGTCTGGGCCGCCGCGACCGAAACCGTCACGCCGGCGAACATCGCCGCCGCGAGAAACGCCGCCACGGCACGCTGCCACGGGATCATGACGATGTTTTGCCGGTCACGCGCCGGCATCCCTGGCTACTCATCGAGCATGCGCATCGCGACGAAATCGAACGTGAGCGCGGAGTTGCGGAAGAATTCGTGCGTGATCGTTCCCGACACGGTGAATGGGAAGATGCCGTACTGATCGCCTTCGGTGAAGTAGAGGCCGGGGACGTCGCGCACCGTGCGCTTGCCGAGCGTGACGACGGCCCGGAACGGCACCGCTTTCGTTTCACTACCGCCCCCGCTGAACGACTGGGCGTGGGCCAGGTCCGGCGTGATGTGCGCGCCCTCGAGCGAGGCCTGCGTAAGCTGCAGGCCGATCCCGCCGCCGCCGGTGTCGATGTTGAAGAGGGCTTCCGGCGCGTCGTTGACGTGCGCGGTCGCGAAGATGAAGTGGTCGCCGACCAGCCACATCGCGCGCAGATCGGCGTTGCGGTGCGCGGCGTCAGCTTCGAAGGCGGCGGAATCGCTTGCCGGGCGCAGCACGAGCAGTTTCCGGCGATAATCGATCGTCGAGAGGAAGTGGTCGAGAAACGACGTTCCGATTGCGCCGTCGACGTGTGTGCCGACGGCCGCTCCGAGGCCGGGAAGCACCTCGGCCGGCAGCGCCGTTACGGTAAGACCGCCGACCTCCACCCGGGCCAACGACGTCGTGCCGACGCCGCCGGTCTTCCCGCCCGCAAACACACCTTGGCCCTCGGCGGTCACCGGGGCTCCCACCCTCTGGGCCGCCTCGGTTGAGAGATCGATCGTCGTCGCGCCGGTATCGATGAAGAGCGTCAGCTCGTGCCCGTTGACCGTGACGTGCAGCATCGGCAGCGGATCGATGCCGAGCAGCGGAACGTCGACCTCGCGCGCGCCGTGCAGGTCGATCGCAAAGATCCCCGGGGCATCTTCGCGCTGCAGCGCGACGGCGAGCCGGCCCTGGGCGCGCGCGTTCTGCGGATCTTTGGCCAGCACCGCACTGAATTCGCGCTTCGCCTCGGCGAGCCGATTGCGATACAGCTCGATCGTGCCCAGGCCGAGCCGCGCGTCGAGATCGTCCGGGTTCGCCGCCGCGGCCACGGTATAGGCAGCCAAAGCCTCATCGAAACGGCCGGCCTTGAAAGCCAGATCACCGGACGATGGCGACGGCGACGCCGCCAGAGCAGCGCCAACGAGCAGATGCAGCATAGCCCCTCTTGGAGAAACTACTTTCCCCGCGCGGACGCGGTTTCACGCTGCCCAGAACCGTCTGCGCGGCCGGTTTTCGGCCGGGAATGGGTGGGCGGCCGGCGAGTCGCTAGCGATGAGCCAGGCCGATGCGGTACCATAGCAGGCGACCGGAGGGGTCGGAGGGCGCGCAAGATGAACGGCGACACGCAACGGGACCCGATTTCACAGAGCATTACCGCGTATCTGCGCGTGCGCGGCGCCGCCGAAGCGATCGCCTTCTACGAGAAGGCGTTCGGTGCGCAAGAAGAACCCGGGCGTTTGGTCGGACCGGACGGCAAAGTGATGCACACGGTGCTGACGATCGGCAGCTCCGAGCTCATGTTGTGCGACGAATTTCCGGAATGGGATTCGCCCAGCCCGCAGACGCTCGGCGGCACGACGGTGAGCATCGCGCTCGCGGTACCCGACGTCGACACCGTCGTCGAGCGCGCGGTCTCGTATGGCGCCACGCTGAAATTTCCGGTGTCGGATCAGTTCTACGGGATGCGCTCGGGACGAATCGTCGACCCGTTCGGACACGTGTGGGTCATCTCGACCAAGATCGAAGACGTCGCGCCGGAAGAGATGCAGCGCCGGGCCGATGAGTGGGCCGAAAAGAGCGCCTAGGCCGCAGGGCAAGCAAGCAAGCGTGTCGGACAGACGCGCATGAACACACGCATCGTCGCAGCGGCACTGTTCGCCGTGCTCACGACCGCCGTCGCTTCCGCGCAAGGGTATCCGGGCGACTCGGGAGCCGGCGTCGAGCGCGGTATCCAGCAAGTGAACGACTCGGGTCAGGTCGGCACCGTCACCGTTTTCCGGCGCGGCACGAGGACGGGCATCTTCGTCACGATGCACGGTGTGCTGCCGGGCCGCACGCAGTCGGTGCGCGTGTATCGCGGCCAGGACTGCGACGCGCTCGAAAACAGCCCACGCTACTTCCTGGCTGACCTCAAAGGCGGTGTGTCGCGCACCGAAGTCGCGTTGAGTGAGGACCGCCTCCTTTCGGGGAACTATAACCTCGTCGTTTTTTCCGGGAACCACCCGGGCGCGCCGGCCGCAGGCTGCGGGCATCTGTACTGAAGCGAGGAGACACGGTGGCACTGGATCCAACCGACCCGCTGCACGCAACCTCAGCCGGGTTCTCGCGCCGTGGATTCGTGCGGCTTGGCGCCGGCACCGCGTTCGCGATCGCCAACGGTGCGGCAGCGGCGGCGCAGACCGAGGGTTTCGGCAAGCCCCACCCGCCGATCGTCGCTGAAGACGATCCGGCGATCGTCGTGTCGCGCCCGCGGCTGCGGCCGTCGGCCGGGTCGCCGATCGGCGCGTATGCGGCGGCGCCGCGCACGCTGACGCGGCTCACCCCAGGCGTCGTCGTCATCCAGGCGATCTGGGGCGTCGATGCGCAACTGCGCGACACCGTACGCCGCTTTGCAAAATCCGGCTGCGTGGCGATTGCGCCGGCGCTGTTCGACCGCTTCAACCCGCCCAGCGGCGACGGCGCGACGGACTACGCGATCTTTTCCCCGCTGGCCGCGCAGATGAACGCGCAAGGGTTTGCGCTAACGGATATTCTGGCCGGCCACGACTGGCTGCGCACGCGAGTGCGCGACGCATCGCTGGGGGTCACCGGCTTCTGCATGGGCGGCAGCTTGACGCTGCAGTCGATCATCGACTCCAAGGCCTTCGCGGCCGCATCAATGTTCTACGGCAACGTCCGACCCGGCACCAGTTCCGCCGATCCGACGACGGCGTCGACATTCGACTTCACGAGCCGCATCACGACCCCGTTGCTGGGCAGCTTCGGGGGACGCGATACGTCGATCAAACCGGACGACGTGCAGGCGATGTTCGCGCGGCTGGGATCGCCCCATGCAGCGAAGATCTACGATGAAGCCGGACACGCGTTCTTCGACGACACGCGCCAAAGCTACGTGCCCAGCGCCGCATCCGACGCCTGGGCACGTACTTTGGCCTGGTTCCAGCGCTACCTGACCTGAAGGAGGTGGGGTCAGCCGCCGACGGCCTTCGCCGCCGCGAGCACTGCAGCAGTAGTGGCGTCGGGATTCGACACCAGGTTGGCGTGACCACCGTTGACGTGGCTGATGTGCGCATTGATACGCTGGGCCATCCAGAGCTGGGTCGCCGGCGGAATCACCAGGTCCGCATCGCCGACCAGGTACCAGGACGGCACCGCTTTCCAGCCTGGAACGGCCGCCAGCTTCTCGGTGAAGATGCTGTTTGGGAAGGGCCGTTGGGTCGCCGCCATGAGCGTAGCCGTTGCAGCCGGGACGCCGGATGCAAAGATGCTCACAAAGGGCCCGGTCTTGATGTACAGGTCAGCATCGCCCCCCGTTGCGGTCGCAAACGGTACGACGTTGAAAGCCTGCGGACCCAGCTGGGAACCCGGGTTCTTCGCCAGCAGCGAACCGACACTGTCGCCTTGGTCCGGCACGAACGCATCGATGTAAACCAGCGCCTTGACCTGCGGGCTCGTCGCCGACGCGAGGCTGATCACCATTCCAGCGTAGGAATGACCGACGAGCACGACCGGCCCGGGAACGGTCTTGAGAAAACTCGCGATGTAGGCGCCGTCGTTCGCGACGCCGCGCAGCAGGTTCGGGGGCGCAGCGACGGTATATCCGGCGCTTTCGAGTCGCGTAATGACGCCATTCCAGCTCGAAGCGTCAGCCCACGCGCCATGGACCAAGACGATGGTCGGCTTGGCAGGGACCTGGGCCGCGGCGATCTGAGGATGAGGCGCGGCGAGCACAGCGAGCGTCATTGCGGCGGCGCACGCAAGGGCCAGCCTCCACAGGGGACGGTGAACGGAAAACATAGGGCTCCTTTTTAGCATTTGTGCTCGCCCTAACCCCAACTTTTCAGCTGTGGTTCTATCCGCAACCGGGTGCGGGCACGTGTTTCCGTGCGAGCGGCGCCGCTCGCGCGGAGGGACGATGCGGTACACGGTGCACGCGCAGCAGCAGATGCGCCGGCGAGTCATCTCGCGAGGTGACGTCGACGCGATCATCGAGCGGCCGGATCGCGTCGTGCTTTCCGATGCGACCTGCGCGCTCTTCGAAGGCTGTGGGCCGAGCGGAAACCGATTGCAGATTCTGCTCGACCCGATGCATCAGCGCGTACTCACGGTACGGGGAGTAGAAACGGATGGCAGCGCCGATTCACCTGGCAATCGATCTCGAGGCGGGGGTCTGCTACGTGCGCTACTTGGATGCGCCTGTTGCTCGGACGATCGAGGTGCCGCCTTCTGCCACCGTTGCGGCTGACCTCGACGAACACGGCGCCGTGATCGGGATAGAAATCGTTCGCCTCGGCGACCGCGGCGATGTTGCCCGGGCTCGCCGCTTCGCCGAGGAGCGCGCGCTCAGTTTCCCGTTCAGGCCTTAGCGCGCCAGCCGCCTATGATCGCGCCGACGATCGCCATGCCGATCACACCGTAGCCGGCGTCGATCGCCCAGAGTCCCAGCGGGTGCATCAAATAGGCGTCGCCCTCGAGCAGGTTCGTCGCCCACACACCGACACCCAGCACGGCGCCGAGCACGGCACCACCGCGCCACCCGTCGGGGTCGCGCACGCCGCGCAAGACATACGCGATCGTGTACGCCAATGGGAAACCGATCAGAAACGAGATGACATACGTCGTCGGCGCCGTCGTGGTCACGCCGGTCAGCGCGCCCCAGACGTTGCCGAACAGCGTGTACCAAATCGCGCCCCAGACAAAATAGACAATCGCGCCGACGATAACCGCGACGTGGTTGATCCGAGCAGTCATGACGTCCTTTCCCTTTCCAACCGCCGCCGGCGATCAGAGGCCGAGGTATGCTTTCTTGATCTGATCGCTGGCGAGGAGTTCATCCCGGGTGCCGCTTCCGACCACGCGGCCGGTTTCGATCACGTAGCCGCGCGTCGCGATCTCCAAGGCCTGGCGGACGTTCTGCTCCACCAGCAGCACCGTCGTGCCCTCAGCGTTGATGCGCTGCACGGCCGCGAACATCTCGCTCACGACGATGGGTGCCAGGCCGAGTGACGGCTCATCGAGCATCAGGATCGCCGGCTTGCTCATCAGTCCGCGACCTATCGCAACCATCTGCTGTTCTCCGCCCGAGAGGGTACCGCAGACCTGCCGCCGGCGCTCCTTCACGCGCGGAAAAAGCGCGAAGACATGCTCGAGCGAGGCCTGCACATCAGCCCGCGCGCGGCGGGGGTACGACCCCAAGCGCAGGTTGTCCTCGACGTTCATGTCGGGCCACAGCCGGCGTCCTTCGGGGACATGCGCCACGCCGAGTTCGACCACGCGCGCGGATGGCGCGCGATCGATGCGCTCGCCCTCGAGCTCGATCGTGCCGCCGAGCACCGGCACCGTACGCGAGATCGCGCGCAGCAGCGTCGTCTTGCCCGCCCCATTGGCGCCGACCAGGGTCACGATCTCGCCGCGCTCGACGCGCAGCGACACGTCCCACAGTACGCGGACGTCGCCGTACGCGACGGCGACGTCGCGCAGCTCAAGCATGCGTCGTCCCCAGGTAGGCGCTGATGACCTGCTCGTCGTTGAGGACGGACTCGGGAGAACCTTCGGCGATCTTGCTGCCGTTCACGAGTGCCACGATCCGCGAACAGACGCCGCGAACCGCGCGCAGGTTGTGCTCGACCATCACGATCGTGGTCCCGTGGCTGCGTATCGTGCGCACGAGCTCGAGGGTTTGATCCGTCTCGGTTGGGTTGAGACCGGCAAGCACTTCGTCGAGCAGCAGCACCTCGGGCCGGGTCGCCAGCGCGCGCGCGATCTCGAGCCGCTTTTGTCCGGACAAGTTCAGCGCTCGCGCGTCGCTGTGCGCGCGCTGCGCGAGGCCGCAGAACGTCAGCGCCGTCATGGCCGCCTCGCGGGCGGCGGCCCGTCCGTGCGGCCGCGGGCGGCGCCCGAAGAATGCCCCGACCACGACGTTGTCGAGCACGGTCATGTCGCGGAACGGGCGCACGATCTGATGCGTCGCCGCGACGCCGGCGACGCAGACGTCGTGCGCGGACCGGTTGGTGATACGCCGGCCCGCGAAGGTCACCGTGCCCGCGTTGGGATGCATGATGCCGGCGATCAGGCGGAACAGGGTCGATTTCCCGGCGCCGTTGGGGCCGATCAGCCCCAGAATTTCGCCCTGCTCGACGTCGAGGTCGACGTGGTTCACCGCAACCAGGCCGCCGAAGCGCTTGGTCAGATCGCGGCAGGCCAGGATCGGCTCAGCCATCGGCCGACGGAAGAATCTCGGCCGGCGGTTTTTCCCCGCGGCGCAGGCGATCGATGATCCCGAGGATGCCGCGCGGTTCGAAGACCACGATCGCGATCAGCAGCAAGCCGAACGCGAGCAGGTCGGCGTTGGCGAGCGTCGCGGCCAGCTGCTCGCGAATGAAGGTGTACACGATTGCGCCGAGCAGCGGACCGGTGACCGTGCCGAGGCCGCCGATGATCGGCATGATCACCAGCCCGATCGAGGTGCCGAACCCGAACACCGAATCGGGGCTGATGAACAGATAGTGCAGCGCGTAGATGCTGCCGGCGATCCCGAGCAGACACGCGGAGAGAAAGAGCGCCTGCGTCTTCGCCACGGTCGTTGCGACGCCGAGCGTTTCGGCGGCATCGGGATCCTGGCGTATCGCGGACAGCGCGTACCCGAAGCGCGAGATCTTGATCCACGCCGCGAGCGCCACCGAGACGGCGCACAGCGCGAGCGCTGCGAAGTACTGCACGACCAGCGGCGGCGCAGCCGCGAGCGTGAGCCCCGACGCGCCGCCGGTCAGCGCGGTCCAGTTGAGCGCGATCAGCCGGGTCGCCTCGCCGATCCCGATCGTGGCGATCGAAAAGTACGGGCCGCGCAGGCGAAACGCCGGGATTCCGATCACCAGCGAGAAGACGCCGGCCAGCAGCGCGCCCACCGGGACGGCGATCCAGAGTGAGATCCCGAACTGGCTGAAGATCGCGGTCGTGTACGCGCCGATGCCCAAGAACGCGGCGTGCCCGAACGATACCTGGCCGGCGAATCCGCCCAGCAGGTTCCAGGCCGTCGCCATCGCGCCGTACAGGAAAACCAGAAACAGCACGTCGAGCGCGTACTCGGCGCGGGAAGCCACGAACGGCACCGCGATCGCGGCCGCCAACGCGACCCCGCAGGCGGCGAGCGACGCGCTGCGCCTATCCACGCCGCAGCGCTCGCAAGGTGCCGACGATCCCTTTGGGCAGCACGATCAGCACGACGACCAGCACCACGAACGAGATCAGATTCTGCAGCGACGCCGGCATGTAGCGCACGCCGAACGCTTCGGCGAGCGAAAGCGACAGCGCGCCGAAGGCGACGCCGACGATCGAGTCGAGCCCGCCGAGCACGACGATGCAAAACGACTTCAGCGAGAGCGCGCGTCCGAAATCGGGTGTGAACGAGAACAAGAGCGAGAGCAGCGAGCCGCCGAAGCCGGCCAGCGCGATCCCGATCCCGAACGCGATCCCGTTCACCCGCTCGACATCGACGCCGACCAGCCGGGCGGCGTCGCGGTCCTGCGCCGTCGCGCGAATCGCCCGCCCGAGATAGGTCCGGGTGAGAAACAGCTGCAGGGCCACCAGCACCAGCACGCCCATCGCAAATACGTACAGCCGCGGCACCGCCAGCTGGATCCCCGCCAGATTGACGGTCGCGTCGATGAACGGCGTGTCGATCGAACGCGTATCGCCGGTCCAGATCACGTAAGCCAGATTCTGCAGCACCAGCCACACGCCGAACAGCAGCAGCAGCGAGATGATCGGCTCCGAGCCCAGCACCCGCCGCACCAGCGTTCGTTCCAGCGCCCAGCCGAATAGGAAGAAGAGCGGCACGATAACGAGCGGCGCCAGTAACGGGTGGACGTGGAACGATGTGAACAGCCACCAGGTGACGTAGGCGCCGAGCATCAGGAACCCGGCGTTGGCGAGGTTGATGATCTTGAGCACGCCGTAGATCAGGGCCAGCCCGTACGACATCGCGGCATAGAGTCCGGCGACCAGCAGGGCCGAGATCAGTGTGGAGACGAGATCCACGTATGGATGACCTCGAAGCGATCGTGTTCGATACGTTTGGTACGCTGGTCGATTGGCGGACCAGCCTGATCGACGACGTGACGGTGTTCGGCGACCGGCACGGACTGAACGTCGACTGGCCGGGCTTCGTCGATGCGTGGCGTCACGACTACGTGCCCTCGATGGATCGGGTGCGTCGCGGCGAGCGCCCGTGGGCGGCGCTCGACACGCTGCACGGCGAGTCGTTCGACGTGTTGGCCGAGCGGTTCGGCTTCGCCGGCAGCATCGACGCTGACACGCGCCGCTGGTTCGTCCTGCGCTGGCACGAACTGCGGCCGTGGCCCGATACCGTACCCGGTCTCACCCGGCTGCGCAAGCGCTGGATCACCGGTACCTTGTCGAACGGCAGCGTGCGGCTGCTGACGGACCTCGCGCGCTTCGCGCCGCTGCCGGTGGACGTGATCCTGTCGGCGGAGCTCTTTCGTCACTACAAGCGCGACCCCGAGGTGTATCGCGGCGCGATCGAACTGCTCGGTACGACGCCCGGGCGCGTGATGCTCGTTGCGGCGCACAACGACGACCTGCTGGCGGCAAAAGCCGAGGGCATGCGCACCGCGTTCGTCGCGCGTCCGACCGAGTACGGGCCGCAGCAAAGCAAAGACCTCGCGGCCGACGAGCGTGTCGACCTCGCCGTGCGGGACCTCAACGAACTCGCGGATCGGCTGGGCGCCTGACCTACGGTCCCGGAACCGGAAGCACCGGGTCGCCAGTGTGCTCGCTCGCCGGCGCGACGATCACCGTGCGATTGTCAGGCAGGTTTTGCGTGACGACGTAGGGCGCATTGATCTGACCGTCCGGCTGGAAGCGGATGTGCCCGCCCGGCAGCACGGTGTCGGTGATGTCGATGTGGCGCAGCGTCGCAACGACCTTCGCTTTGTCGACCGAGCCGGCTTGGGTCATCGCGATGTAGAGCGTGCGCGCCGTCTCATAGGGCAGGGCCGAGTACCACTCGGCATTGAGCTTCGGATATGCCTTCGCCCATTTGGCATCGAACGCGCGCACGGCTTCGTTCGGGATCAGCTGACTCCACCAGGACGCGGCGACGATGTAGTCGGCGTTCTTGCCGAGCGCGTCGCGGGCCGACTTTTCGGGTCCGCGCGCGCCGTAGGTGATGTACTCATGATGAAGGCCAAGCTGCGCGTACTGCCGCTGCATCGTGATGTAGTCATCGAGATGCGCGTCGGACATGAACGCCTGCGCGTTCGCGGCCTTCACTTTTTCGAGCAGCGGGGTGAAGTCCTTACCGTGGAGGTCGAACGCTTCGTTCATCACGATCTGGTAATCTTGCGGCTTCTGCTTGGCGCGGTTCTGCAAGCCGGTCACGAAATCGCGTCCGTGCGAGGTATTCTCGGCGACGATCGCCATTTTCAAGGGCCGGGGCAGCTTCTTCTGCGCCTGCATCGACTCGATGAAGTCGCATTCCGAATAGGCGAGGCTTTCGATCGACGCCAGCAGCGAGAAAATCGTCGTGAAGCCGCGCTTGTAGATCGCCGAGGCGGCGCCGCCGCCGCCGACGTACGGGATTTGGTGCTGCTGCGCCACGACCGTTTGCGCTTGGACGAGGTCGGTGGAATAGCCGCCGAGCATCGCATCGACATTGTCCTGCACGGCGAGCCGCTCGTAGAGGTTGCGCGACGTCGCGGGGTCGGTCTTGTCGTCGTAGATGATCAGCTTGACCGGAATCCGTCGGTGATAGGCACGAAGCTCCAGACCGCCGGCGTCGTTGATTTCCTTTGTGGCCAGCTCGTAGGCCAGCTTGAAGTAGCCTCCGACGCGGCTCTCCTCGCCGGTGAGCGGCAGCACCGCACCGATGACCACCTGGGCCGGGCCGTCGTCGGCCCGCGTGGCCGACGGCACCGTCGCGCCGACCAGACCGCACGCGACCGCCGCGCAGACGAAAGAGATGAACGAGCGCTTCATCCGTGGCCCTCCGGAACGAAAACCGATTCCGGGGCAGGTACACGGCAGTGCTGGCCGAGTCCTGGACAGGCGGTACGCGGCGGCCGAAACCTCCTACGAGACGTAGGGCTCGAAGGGAGTGACGGGAGCGAGGATGGCGTCCATATCGGCGAACAGCGCCGGGTCGATATCGAGATCGGCAGCCGCGACGTTCTCATCGACTTGCTCCGGCCGCGTCGCCCCCACGATCACCGATGCGACCACGTCGTCGCGCAAGCACCAGGCCAGCGATAGCTGCGCGAGCGTGCAGCCGGCGCGCCCAGCCAACGGCTTGAGGCGCGCCACGGCATCGAGGACGGGCTGCGTGAAGTAGTCCTCCATCATGTCCTTCGCGCGGCCGGCGGCGCGCGTGTTCTCCGGCGGATGCGCGGCGTCGCCGTACTTCCCGGTGAGAATCCCCATTGCCAGCGGCGACCACACGACGTTGCCCAACCCGTACGTGCGGCAGACCGGCAACACGCGCTCCTCAACGCGCCGCCACAGTGCGCTGTACTGCGGCTGGTTCGAAACCGGCTCGGCCCAGTCGCGCGCGCGAGCGAGGTTCACCGCCGCCGCGATCTGATCGGGATTCCACTCGCTCACGCCCCAGTACAGGATCTTGCCGGAGCGCACGAGGTCGTCCATCATCTGCGCGGTCTCTTCGAGCGGCGTCGACGTGTCGTAGCGGTGGCATTGGTACAGATCGACGTAGTCGACGCCCAGACGTTTCAGCGAGGCATCGATCTGCTCGCGAATGTGCTTGCGCGAGAGGCCGCGATCGTTGGGCCCGTTGCCCATCGGGAAGTACACCTTCGTCGCCAGCACGATCTCGTGCCGCGGGAACTCGCGGACCTGCCGCCCGACGACTTCCTCCGCCCGCCCGCGCGCGTACACGTTTGCCGTATCGAAGAACGTGACGCCGCGCTCGAAGGCGCGCTTCATGCACGCCCGCGCCGCGTCTTCCTCAACGCTTCCGCCATACGTCAGCCACGAACCCAACCCGACGGCCGACACATTCAGCCCCCAACGACCGATCTTCCGATACCGCATGATCTGGTGTGGTTACCCGAGTTCGTTCAGCAGCATCTTTGGCGGTTCGGTGTCATCCCGACCGCGCTCTCCTTGGGCTTACCTTACCATTCTGATTAACCCAAGCCCTTGGGTTGACTGAACCGAAGCCCTTGGGTATTATGGGAATGGCAAAGCGACGTGCGCGAGGCAATGGAAATCATTGCGAAACACTACGATACGATCTGCGCAGCTTGGGAGAATATTTATGGCAAGCCCTAAAATCGTCCCGGTAACGGATGCAGCGTTTCGCCGGGCCTTAGGGCGCGGTCGAGAAGCGGCGGAAGTGTCGTCGGCTGCGCGCGCCGCCACCTATTCGAAGCGTCACGACACGGTCGTCATTCGGTTTCGTGGTGGTGAATTGCTTGAGATCCCTCGCGACCGGATTCCCGAACTCGCGCACCTGCCTGCTGCAGATCTCTTGCATTTGACCATTTCCCCGCTCGGTGATGCGGTTCGTCTCGACAAACATGACGTAGCCATTCACGTGAACGGTCTCATCTCCCGAACGTTCGGTACGACCCCATTCGCACAGGCCGCCGGCAAGACGGGTGGCTCGGTGCGGTCCCCGGCAAAGGCAGCGGCAGCAAGGCAGAATGGGGCCAAGGGAGGCCGGCGCCGGGCAAAGGCCTCCTAGCGTGACCCATTCCATTCTTGAGGCACTCGATCGGCATGCCGAGCAATCGCCCGATGCGCTCGCGCTGAACGACGCCACGTACCGTGAGCTGCGGGCCGCTTCCCTCCGGGTGGCTGCGAAGTTCCGGGCTGCGGGCGTACGGCCCGGGGATCGAGTCGCGATCTACGCCGAGAATTGTCCGGGCTTCGTGTATGCGTATCTCGGCGGATTACGCGCAGATGCGATCGTCGTGCCGGTGAACGTACTGTACCGCGCCGCCGATCTCGAGCACGTACTCGAAGATGCTAAGCCCGTCGTCGTGTGCGTGTCGGAGCAAAGCGCGTCGTTCGCCTCCCAGAGCCATGGGCGGCAGCTCGTCGCAATGGACGACGTCGAAGCCTGGGCGCACGACGACTCGATCGCCCAACTCACCGACACGCTCGCGCCGCAAGAGGATGACGCGGCCATCCTCATTTATACCAGCGGCACGACGGGACGCTCGAAGGGCGCCGAGCTCAGTCATCGCAACCTCGGTGCGATCGCGGATCAGCTTGTCGAAGCGTGGCGGTGGACCAGTGCCGATACGCTGCTGCTGACACTGCCGCTCTTCCACGTGCATGGGCTGGGCGCGGGCTTGAACGGGACGCTGGTCGCGGGAGCGCGCGTACTGCTGCGCGAGCGCTTCGACGCTGCCTGGGTCGTGGCCGCGTTGGATGCCGGCAAAGCGACGATGTTTTTCGGCGTGCCGACGATGTACGTGCGTATTCTCGAGCAGGCCGGGCCGGGGGTTCGCTTCGATCGCGTGCGGCTGTTCGTCTCGGGATCGGCCGCGCTGCCGGCGACGGTGCACGAAGAGTTCGCGCGGCGCTTCGGCATCTCGATCCTCGAGCGCTACGGCTCGACCGAATTCGGCTTCGCGCTGAGCAACCGGTACGACGGGGCGCGCCACGCCGGTACGGTCGGCTTCCCGCTGCCGCAGGTCGAGATCCGGCTCGCAGACCCCGACGGTAACGACGTCGCACCGGGTGAAACCGGTGAGATTCTCGTGCACGGACCCAATGTGAGCCGGGGCTACTGGCGGAACGCCGCCGCCTCGCAGGATGCGTTCGTGAGCGACGCGCAAGGCCGGCGCTGGTATCGCAGCGGGGACCTTGCGACGTACGACCCCGAGCGCGGCTACACGATCAACGGACGGCTCAAGGAACTCGTGATCAGCGGCGGTTTCAACGTGTATCCGATCGAGGTCGAAACGGAACTGCTGCGCATCCCCGGCATCACCGCGGCGGCGTTGGTCGGTCAGCCGGATGCGGCGCGCGGCGAGATCCCGGTCGCTTTCATCGAGACCAACGCCGATTACGACGAGGCAGCGGCCCTCGCGACCCTGCGCGAACGGCTGGCCAGCTTCAAGGTGCCCAAGGCGTTGTATCGGATCGAGACGCTTCCTCGCAACGCGATGGGCAAAGTCGAGAAAACGCGCCTTCGCTCGGATCTCGTGGAAAAGGTGGCGCGCGCGTGAGCGTTCCGGACGCGATTCCACCCACCGCGCCGGGACGCCGGCTGCCGACCGGCACCGTCACGTTCGTCTTCAGCGACATCGAAGGCAGCACGGAGCGCTGGGAACACAACCGCGCGGAGATGCAGGAGGCCTTGCGGCGTCACGACGCCGTGATGCGGTCGGCCATCTCGGAGCACGGCGGCTACGTCTTCAAGACGATCGGCGACGCGTTCTGCTCGGTGTTCGAGCGCGCAGAAAACGCCATCACGGCGATTCTGGCCGTGCAGCGCGCGCTCGCTGCCGAAGACTTCACCGCAGTCGACGGCGTGCGCGTCCGCGCCGCCTTGCATACCGGCACGTCCGACGAACGCGATGGCGATTACTTTGGCCCGGCCGTCAACCGCGTTGCGCGGCTGCTCGCAATCGGACACGGCGGGCAAGTGCTCGTCTCGGGTGTCACCGCGGATCTCGTGCAGGGTCTGCTGCCGCCGCAAGCGAGCCTTCGCGACCTCGGTGAGCATCGGCTGAAAGACCTTGCACGGCCCGAACAGGTGTATCAGCTGCACGCGCCCGGTCTCGCGACGGAATTTCCGCCGCTTCGGTCACTCGAGGCGCTGCCCAACAACCTGCCGCACATGCTGACCTCGTTCGTCGGCCGCGAACGGGAACTCGGTGAGATCGCCGCTCTGATCGACAAGCATCAGCTCGTGACGATGGTCGGTTCGGGCGGCGTGGGAAAAACGCGCGCCTCGCTCCAAGTAGCGGCGAATCTGCTGGACGGCTCCGGCGACGGCGTGTGGTTTATCGAGCTCGCCCCGCTCGCGAGCGGAGAGTACATCCCCGCGGCCGTCGCCCAGGCGATGGGTTTCACGCTGCCGGCAGGCCATGACCCGCTCGATGCGCTCGTGCGGGCACTCAAGTCGAAACGGGCGCTGCTCGTTTTCGATAACTGCGAACATCTCGTCGAGGCGGCCGCGCAGACAATCGCCGCGATCATACGCGGCTGTCCGACGGTGAAGGTGCTCGCTTCGAGCCGGCAAGGACTCGGCATCGCCGGCGAAGCCGCCTACCGCATGCCGTCGCTCGGGCTTCCGAATGCGGCGGATAGTGCGACGTTCAACGCCGTCGAAACCGCGCGGTATGCGGCGGTGACCCTGTTCGTCGAACGCGCGTCCGCGGCCGACTACACCTTCACGATGACCGAAGAGAACGCTCCCATCATCGTCGAGATCTGCCGCCGGCTCGATGGCATTCCGCTCGCGATCGAACTCGCCGCCGCGCGGGTGAAAATCCTCAGTCCCAAGCAGTTGCGGGAGCGTCTCAACGAACGCTTCCGCGTGCTCACCGGCGGAAGCCGCGACGTTCTGCCGCGCCAGCAGACGCTGCGGGCGCTGATCGACTGGAGTCACGACCTCCTCGTTGAGCGGGAGCGCACGCTGTTCCGTCGCTTGGGGATTTTCGTCAACGGCTTCGCGCTCGAGGGAGCGGCGGCCGTCGGCGGTTCGGCGGATTTCGACGAACTCGACGTGTTCGACGTGCTGGCGTCGCTCGTCGACAAGTCGCTCGTACTAGCGGAGACGGCGGGTGACTCACTTCGATACCGGTTGCTCGAATCGACCCGTGTGTATGCGCGCGAGAAATTGGAGCTGGCAGGCGAACGTGAAGCCTGTGCCGAGCTGCACCTTCGCTATTTGCACCGGCTCTTCGCAGAAGCCGGCGAGCATCGCGCGCGAACCGGGCGGACGTCGGGCGTTACGGACCTCCTGAGGACGGAACTCGACGACGTGCGAGCAGCGCTCGACTATTCCGTGACCGGAGCACACCCGGAGCTTGGTGCGGACATTTTGACAACCTGCTCGCCAGATTGGATCGGCTTAGGCCTTGATGCGGAGGGCAAGGCGCGTCTGGAAGCACACGCGTTGGCTCTGCCCGAGAGCGAGGCTGCGCTGATCTCCGCAATGTGGGCTTGGTTTGCGCATATCGCGAACAACTCGGGATGGGCGGCTCAGGCTCATGACGCCGGCGTCAAAGCCGTCGCGTTCGCGCGCGCATCGGAGGATCCCCAAGCGCTCGCCTTCGCGCTCGGCCGGCATTCCATGATACTGTTCCGGCTAGGGAAGCTCGATGAGGCGGAGGTCGCCCTGGCTGAGGCGGCGGCGGTCCCCGATCAATCCAGGTTCTTAAGCTTGAACATTCTTACGGCGAAGTCCGGCATCAGCCTCGTCCGCGGTGACCTCGATGCGGCAGCTCGGGATTTGCAGCAACTCTACGATCACCATCGAGCGGTCGGCAATGCGCTCGCCGGCAGGTCGGCGGCCGGCAACCTCGCCGAAGTCGAGCACGCGCGCGGCAACACGCTCCAAGCGCTCGAACTCCTCCGCGGGGTGATGCCGCCGGTCGAAGGGCAGTTGAATCGCTCCGGGGTGCTCAACGCACGAGCAAATTTGGCTGGCTATCTGTTGGCCATCGACGACATTGAGGGTGCGGTCGCGTCGGCACGGGACGCGATTCACGTGGTAATTGGAATCGAGCCGGCGTCCCCGATCGCTGCCATCACTGCGGAGCACTTGGCACTCGCCGCAGCGCTGAGGGGTGACCTCGAGCGGGCAGCGCGTCTCGAGGGCTATGCCGATGCAAACCTTCACGTGAATGCCTTTGTCCGCGAGTATACCGAGCGCGTGACTCAGGATCGCCTCATGGCGCTGCTGGAGCAGGGACTCGCGCCCGACGATCTGGCGCGGTTCCTTGCGGAGGGCGCCGCACTCGCGCCCGAAGCTGCTCTCGCATACGCCCTCGAAGAGCAAAACAGTTCAGTCTAGCGCAGAATCTCGATCAGTAAAATCCAGGCGTTGTACAGCGCAAACGCGAGCGTGCAGAGGATTCCGGCGGCAATCCAAGAGTAGCCGGCAATGTTGCCGCTCAGCGCGAGAACCGCGCCGGCGATCGCGGGTACCGACGCGACCTGCGAAGTGACGAGGTAGAGACTTCGAGCGCTGCGGGGTATGACGACCGTGCCGTCACGCTTCAGGCCGCGAAGGAACACGTTCGTAAGCGCAAGCGATACGAGCCACGAAACGACGGCGATGACGAGGCACGCCCAGATCGCCGACTCCGCCGCGTGCGGAAACAGCAGCAGCGACGATTCGAAGAGCGAGGCCGTCAGCACGACCAGCGTCTGTGCGGCCCGCGCGGGAAGAAATGGAAACTTGAGGATCTCGCTGACGTTGACCGAGAGCGCGACGAAGAGCAGGCCGGCGAGCGCGGCCGTCGCGCCCACCTCCGCAACGAAGAAGTCGTGCCATGCTTCAATGGCCGCATCCACGCGCGCGCTCTTCGCAAGACCATGACGAGAGTCCGCCTCCGGCCGGGCGTCCCAGGCGGACCCCAGGCGGGACACGTATCAGCATAGTCTGAGTGAACTTTCATCGCGCTTTCATGCGAGCTCGCGGCCGGCATGCGGATAATGCGCCATCCGGCCACGCGCGCTACGCATGGTCTGCAGTGTTTGAAGGGGAGACATAATGCGCAGGATCTTTTTCGGCTGGTTGGGTGTGACGGCCGTGCTCTTGACGGGCTGCGGCGGCAGTACGAGCACGGGGTCGACGAACCCGTGCGGACCGCCGAGCGGAACGTCGACGGTCCTCGTCTATCCGGCGGCTACCTCGACGGGGATCCCGGATAACGTGGGCCTGATCGTGCTCGGCAGCACGGTGGCACTCCCCGCCTCGTATAGTGTTCTCGTCGTGAACAACTCGACCCAGAACTCGGCCTTCTTCAATCCGGTGGGGGCGCCGCCGAATCCGATCCCGAATCCGAATATGGTCCCGGTGTTCGCGAACCCGGTGTATCAATCGAGCGGAAATCCCGGCCTCACGTTCGTCGCCGGAAGTTCGGTCAGCGTGTATCTAAACAACTCGAACAGCACCTGCGTGCCGACCTCACTGCTCGGTACGTTCAGCGTCCAGTAACGGAGTGCACAGCATGCGGCGGGCGAAGTTTGCAGTGGTCGGCGTCGCCGCAGTGCTCCTCGCCGGCTGCGGCGGAAGTACGTCGACCGGAGGCGGGCCGACGTCGTGCACGGTGCCGAGCGGCACGCAGACGGTGCTCGTGTACCCTGCCGTCGGCTCGACCGGTATTCCGGACAACGTGCCCCTGGTCGTACTTGGGAGCACGACCGCACTGCCGAACGGATACTCCGCGTACCTCGTCAACAACACGACGCAGATCGCATTCGCGTACGAGAACGTCAGCACGGCGCCCATTCCCCTGCCGGTACCGAACACCACGCCGAGCTTCGCCAACCCCGCGTATCAGAGCAGCATCAATCCCGGCGACACGTTCTCTGCCGGCAGCTCGATCAGCGTGTACGTCGACAACGTGAGCGGCGGCTGCATCGTACCGCAAAGCATCGGCTCGTTCACGGTCCAGTAGGGACGCTTACCGCAGAACGCCTCGAGATTCACGAAGGCTCGTTCACGCTGTAGTGGACAGCCCTAACACGCGGCTCCGCCGGGGTGCGTACTCAATGTCGCACCCGATTCTGCCCCGCGCGGCAGGAGAGGGTTAATATACTGTATATACAGATATCATTCCAGGAGTGTCGCCGTCAAGCGGCGCTCAGCGCGACGGAGTAGGCGACTGATGAGTGAATTTGGACGAGTGATCGGCGGAGTGGATATCCGGGACGTTGCGGGGTGCAGCTGCTTGCGCTTACGCCGGGCCGCGCGCCGGGTGACCCAGATGTACGATCAGATTCTCGCGCCGTCCGGGCTCACGATCGCTCAGGTCGGTCTGCTCAGTTATCTCTATGGCACCTTGGTGCAAACCGGGGGTGGGATCGCGGTCAGCGCGCTTGCCCAAGCGGTCGGAATCGACCCGACGACGCTCAACCGAAATTTGAAGCCGCTCCGTTCGAGCGGCTTCGTCGCGATCGGCGCGGACCGCAAAGATCGCCGTATCCGGTCGATCCGTATTACGAAAGCCGGGCGGACGAAGCTCGCGGCGGCGATCGGTCTGTGGCGTCAGGCCGAGGATCAGCTCAAGGAACGCCTCGGTTCGGGAACGGCGACGGCGCTGAACGAGATCCTGGACCGCTCAGCCGACCAGCTGGCGAGCTGAGCACGTCACGCGATGCTTCGCACCGCGAGCTCTGCAGAAAAGGCTGTATAGCAAGCTATGCAGACGGGGCTGGTCGAGTTTGGCTCGCGGCGCGTCCTCGTCGTCGCGGGAATCATGCTCGCCGTCTTGCTCGAGATTCTCGACACGACGATCGTAAACGTCGCGTTGCCGACGATTCAAGGCAACATCGGCGCGAATCTCGATGAAGCATCGTGGGTCGTTACCGGATACTTGATCGCGGTCGTCATCGCGCTGCCGCTCGTTCCATGGTTCGAGAGTCTGCTCGGACGCAAGCGCTATGTGACGACGGCGATTCTGGGCTTTACGGTCGCGTCGATGTGCTGCGGGCTGGCGCAGTCAGCCGAAGCCCTGATCGCGTTTCGCGTCGTGCAAGGGCTTTTCGGCGGCGGGATCCTCACCGTCGCGCGCTCGATCTTGCGCGACACGTTTCCGCCGGGACAACTGGGCGCAGCGCAGGGGCTCTTGGCGATCGGGGCCGTCGTCGGTCCCAGCGTCGGGCCGACGCTAGGCGGCATCCTGACCGACGACTTTTCTTGGCGCTGGGTGTTCTTCATCAACGTCATCCCCGGTTTCGTTGCGGCGACCATCCTATGGACATTTCTCCGGGATCCAGCCCGGACGCGTGTGTCTGCCGATGTGACCGGACTCGTCCTTCTCATCGCGACCCTCGGCCCGCTGCAATACCTGCTCGAAGAAGGCGAACGCAACGACTGGCTCAGCGATCCGGGGATTGTCGTCTGCATCATCGTCGCCGCGTTGAGCGGTGTCGCGTTCGTGATCTGGGAGCTTCGCGGCGCTCGACGGCCGATCGTCGATCTGCGGATCCTCGCGCGGCCCGCGGTCAGCATCGGCACCGCGCTCTCGTTCCTGCTCGGCTTCACGCTGTTCGTCGGGATCGTTCTCGGCCCGCAGTTCACCCAAGGGATCCTCGGCTTCACGGCAACCCTGAGCGGCAACCTCGTCCTCGTGCGCGCCCTGGCGATCATGCTCTTCATTCCGGTCGCCGTCGTTGCACAAGCGGTGTTTCATGTGCCGACGCGCTACTTGCTCGCCGCCGGCTTCGTGCTGGTCGGTATCGGCGGAATCCTCATGTCGGTCGCAACGACGTCCGTCTCGGAGTTTTGGACCTTCGGCTGGGCGCTTGCGATCGGCGGCTTCGGCTTCGGCCTGCTGTTCGCGCCGCTCTCCGCGGCCGTGCTGTCGACCGTGACCGGACCCGATATCAGCAAGGCCTCGTCGCTGCTTTCGCTCTCGCAGCAGCTCGGTGCATCGTTTTCGACCGCGATCATGGTGACGCTGATCGACCATCGCCTGTCGTTTCATTACGCGACGCTCGCGTCCGACACGACGCTGGGTCACATTGGCGTGTCGTCGTTTCTCCACGCCGGCGGCTCGGTCGTCGCGATGGCAGCCATCGTGCAGCGCGAAGCAACCACGCTGGCCTTCGCGGACGCGAACCTGATCGGCGGGTTGGCGGCCTTTTTGGCGCTCCCGCTCGCGTTCGTCTTTCGCCCACGCCCGATTTCGGCACTGGCGCCTTCCGGCAGCACGCGCGTCACCGCGAAGCGAGACCAGACACTCCTCAGCCACTCCTGACGGGCCCTTGGCGGGCTCCTTGGCGAATAGGGCGGGGATGGGGACGGTCATCGTCCATGCCGCGGACGTTCACTTGGAGACCACGTTCACCGAGCTGCGCGGGGGCGCGCGCCGGCGGGCTGCCCTCGCCGATGCCTTCACGCGGCTCGTCGACCTGGCCCTAGAGCGTCGCGCCGCGGCCCTGACCCTCGGCGGCGACGTCTACGAAGGCGCGCGGGCCGGGCCGCAGACGGCGCGTTTCCTGTTCGAACAGCTCGCGCGTTTCGGCGGGCCGGTGTATGTCGCGCCCGGGAATCATGACCCGTATCACACGCGCGCCTTGTACGCACGCGGCGATCTGCCGCCGAACGTGCACGTGTTCACCGAACCGGCGTGGGCGGCGCACGAACTTCCCGGCGGCGGCCTCCTCTACGGCTTCGGCCATGGACCGACGGAACCGGGGCGGCCTTTCGCCGGTGCGACCTTCGAAGGCAGCGGAACGCGCATCGCGCTCGTCCACGGCAGCGACGAACAGCGCTGCCCGCCCGGGAAGCGCGCGACGGCGCCCTTCACGATGGATGAGATCGACGCGTCCGGCGCAAGCTGCGTGCTCACCGGCCACTATCACGGCGGCTATGTCGTGAGTGACGACCGCAGTCCCCGGCTCGTCTATCCCGGCTCGCCGGAACCGATCAAGTTCGGCGAACGCGGCACCCACGGCGTCGCGGTGGTGACGATCGAGGACGGCCGCGTTGCGGTCGAACCGGTTGAGCTCGCGCGCACGCGGCTGCTCGATCGCGAAGCAAACTTGGCCGATGCTTCGAGCGAACAAACCGTGATCGCCGCGGTCGAGCTGTCCCTCGCGGGCTGCGGTCGCGACGACTACGTCCGCCTGCGCCTCACCGGCACGATCGCCGCCGGAACGCGCGTCGACGCCGAGATGCTCGCCGACCGCTGCGGTGCGCAGCTTGGCGCGCTCGACATCAGCGACGGCACCATCGCCGCCGACTACGCCGCGATCGCGCGCGAACCGAACGTACGGGGACGCGTCGTCGCCGATCTTCTCGCGCGCGCCGATGCGGGTGACGATGATGCACGCTGCGCGCTGCGCTTCGCCGTTACGGCGTTCGAAGGCGCGGAGCCGGCGCCGGCATGAAGCTGCACGCACTTCAGATCACGGGATTCGGCCGGCTTGCCGGCAGCTCGTACACCTTCGGCCCCGGGCTCAGCATCGTCGTCGGTTCCAACGAAGCCGGCAAGTCGACGCTGGCGGCGGCAATCGTGGCGTCGCTCTACGGCTTGCAGCGCGGCGAAAAAGAACGCTGGCGCCCGTGGCAGCAAGCCGACTTCGCGACCGTGCTCAGCTACGAGACCGGTAACGGGGCAACCTGGGAAGTGCATCGCGCTTTCGATCGCGACAGCAAGGGTTTGCGCGTCTTCGACAGCGGCGGCAACGACGTCGCAGCAAGCATGGTCAACGGCAAGTCGCTCAGCCCCGGCGAGGCCCACCTGCAGATCCCGCTCGAGGTGTTCCTGCAGACGGCGTGCATCCGTCAAGGCGCGGTCGCGCTCGACGGCGAGCGCGCCGACGACGTGTCGAGCGCGCTCGCGCAAGCGCTCGATGGCGGTCCCAAGGAAGACGCCGCGATCGGCGCGATCGAACGGCTCGACGCATCCCTGCGCAAGCACGTCGGCACGCAGCGCGCACACAAGAACAACCCGCTGCGCAAACTGCGCGAGGACGAAGCGCAGCAGCGCGACGCCCTGCGAGCCGCGCAGAACGCGCTCGACGATCTGGCCGCGCTGCGCGAACGGATCGCCGCCGCACGTATCGCCCGTGACCGTGACCTGGAAGCGGCCGGCGAACTCGAACAGCGCACTCGCGCGCTGCGGGCGGCACACCTCCGTTCGCGTCTGACGGCCCTCTCGGAGCACCGCACCGAACTCACCGCCCTCAAGGCGGCGCAGGCCAGCTACGACGACGTCGCGGCTTTCCCGAGCGAGCGCGTTGAAAAACTCGACCATTCCTATCATGCCTGGCAGGCGGCGGAACGCGTCGCCGTGGAGGCGCAGGGCGAACTCGATGCCGTTGCGCTCGACGAGGATGAGCGGGAAGAGCTCAGCGCGCGCGGGCGCGACGTGGGCACGATGGACACTGCGGCGTTCGCCGCATTTCAGGCCCTGGTGAAGCAAGCCGAGGCCGCAGGCTCGAAGGTTGCCACGTCGGCTACCGACGCGGCGCTGGCCCGGCGCGCGGCAAACGAAGGCCGCACGGAGTCGGGTATGCTGCTCGCAGTGACCGGCACCGCGATTCTGGTCGATGTCGGCGTCGCGATCGCGCACCTGTGGGTCTACGTCGTCGCTGCCACGATTGTGTCGCTGTTTCTCGGCGTCGCGGCGATGAAACGCACGAACGAGCGCATGGAGCGGCTGAGCGAGGCCGACGCCAAGCAGAGCGTTGCCGATTCCGTCACGTTGGACGAACAGCAGGCGTCCA